>Ga0256842_1000528_pt1 | contig 33629 bp, 47 predicted proteins | sample 4559240metaG_FD_185973 | JGI IMG/M metagenome (GOLD analysis project Ga0256842, IMG submission 185973) | Hydrothermal vent microbial communities from Guaymas Basin, Mexico - 4559-240 | ecosystem: Environmental > Aquatic > Marine > Hydrothermal vents | place: Mexico: Guaymas Basin | collected...
CGGATGGAATAGTGGTTGGAATTTTGGTTTAAGTTTTGGTATAGGTTATGGTTATGGTTACGGATACCCTTATTATGGTTATCCATACTACGGATACGGGTACCCTTATTATGGCGGTAGCTATTGGTCTGGTTATAATAATGGATATTACGATGGTTATTATGCCGGTTCGGGAGGATATTACCCAGATTATGGTAATGGTGGCTACCACGGTAACTCGGGAAGCTATTATGGACATCGCAGCTCAAACAGTAGTGGTGGCGATAATGGTGGAAGAGCTCCAAGAAGTAGTCAAGGATCTACAGGCACATCAGGACGATCATCAAGTTCAGCAAACACTGTTTCAAATGCACCACGAAGTGCTGCTGGAGCAGCAACAGTTATTGGAGCAGATAAGATTAGTAAGTCAAACAAATCGCCACGTAGTTCAAATGTTAGTAGCAACTCTGCAAACCGATCAAGTGCTGCACGTTCACCTAAAGTTTCTAGCTCAAAGACTACAGCTTCTCCATATAATTCGGGATCAAGAGCGAACTCTAAACATGCGAGCACATATGCTAAGCCACGTCAATATACACCATCAAACAGATCATCTAATAAAAGAGGATACTCTAGCAGTACTTCATCAAGCAGATCGTCGAGCGTAGCACGCCCTGCACCGTCTAACAGAAGTGCAGCTAATAAGAGATCATATTCAAATAACCGCAGCTCTGGAAGTTATACTCCATCAAGAAGCAGCAATAATAGTCAATACAAACCACGTAGTAATAATAAGCGTTCGTCGAGCAGTCAATCGTCAAGCAGAAGCTATACACCTTCGCGCAGTAGTAATAAAAGCTACTCACCTTCACGTTCGTCTAATAGTAGTTCGTCACGAAGCAGTTATTCTCCTTCACGTTCATCAAGTAGTTCATCTAGCCCATCTCGATCTTCAAGCTCTAGCAGTTCGTCACGATCAAGTAGTAGTTCATCACAATCATCAGGTGGCCATCGACGTTAGACATCAATAACTTATTATTAAAAAATTAAATTAACGAACATGAAACATATTTTATTAATTGCAGGAATCTTATTTTCATTAAGCATATTTGCTCAAAATGAAGTTGATATACTAAGATATTCGCAATATCAAGTTGGGGGAACAGCACGTTCAATAGGTTATGGTGGCGCTGTTGGTTCATTAGGAGCAGACTTCTCTTCTCTTACAGTAAACCCTGCAGGCATTGGGCTTTATAGAAAATCAGAAATGAGTATTTCTCCTACCATATACTTTTCGAATGTAAATGCAACAATGGGTGATCATTCTGCTGATGGATTTAAAGATAATTTTAATCTTAATCAATACGGAGCTGTATTTGTAACTAATACAGGCTCAAAAAAAGGATGGAAAGCATTTCAGTTTGGTATTGGAGTAAACAGATCAAACAATTTTAATCATACCACAAATATAAATAATGAGAATAGTAAAAACTCATTAATGACTGATTATATAAAACAAGCAAATGGAAATCATCCCGAAGATCTTGATCGATTTTCAACAGATTTAGCGTGGTATAATTGGTTAATAGATACTATCCCTGGTGGCAATAATACTTATACTAGTGTGATAGAAAATGGCGGAGTACAGCAAGACCTCAAGAAAAGAAATTGGGGTTCGGTAAATGAAATGACGCTGAACTTTGGTGGTTCGTATAACGACATCGTATATATTGGTGGCGCCATAGGTTTTCCTTTTGTAAGGTACTTTGAGGAGTCGCAGTATACAGAATTTGATGCCGCTGATACTATTGCTAATTTCAAAAGCTATATTAGAGATCAATATATAGAAACGCATGGTAATGGAGTAAACCTAAAAATTGGTTTAATAATTAGACCAACAGGATTCCTAAGATTTGGTGTAGCTTTTACATCACCAACATGGTATAGTATGAACGACACTTGGAATACTACAATTACTCGTCAATTCGAAAATGGCACCGAAGACAAAAAATCATCACCTCATGGTGAGTATAATTATGATTTAACAACTCCTATGAAGCTTAATGCGAGTGCGACTTTTACAATTGCACGTTTCCTAATGATTAGTGGTGATGTTGATTATATAAATTACACCTCAGGAAGACTATCAGCTAGAGATTATGCCTTTTTTGAAGAAAACGCTGCTGCAAGAGACCTTTTTCAACCAACATTGAATTTAAGAGCTGGAGCCGAAATACGACTACGACCTTTATCATTTAGAATGGGACTACAACGATATGGTAATGCATATAAAGATGATTTAAATTCAACAGTAAAATATGTTGCTAGTGCTGGTATTGGATACCGAACTAGAGATTTCTTTGTGGACATGGCCTATTCTTATGCTATAAATAAATCGGACTATTATATGTACGACCCAAATATTATTAATGCATCAAATTTAGATATTCGTGAGAATAGAATTGTGCTCACTACAGGATATAAATTTTAGATTCAATTAAACACCTAAATAACTCAGGAATAATGTCAGGGATAGGACCTATAGGCTGGAGACCTGAGTTAAATTAAAACGACCTCTTTTGGTCGTTTTTTTTTACTATTAAATTTCATTATTCACTTTCTTACGTAATACCGCATACTTTTTCATACCTACTTTGGCTATCTTTTCAGACTGTGCATAATAAGCGTAATATAGAGTATCAAATTCTTTAGGAAGAATTACAGTTTTCCGTTTTACTCTTCTTCGTAATGTTTCTATAAGCTTTGTTTCACAGACTTCATTACTAATAGTTTCGCTTGGCAATATATAAGATACAGTATATCCCATATTTTTCAATACAGGGGTTAAAACCAGAAAACGATGACATTCTAAAGGTTTTCTTTTCTTAGCCATTATTAAAATATTTTCTGATGCAGTATTTTCTTCAATAATTTCTTTCAATCCTTTTAATATTCTATCTCTATTTAGCGAATTTTGATAGTTAAATCCATCTATATCAAATACTGAAGCATCACCTTCAATTCGTGGGCCTAATTCCTTTCTATATCTATATTCAATACCATTTTTAAGCAGAACTTCAGGTAATGTGGTTTGACTATACTGTGGAACATAGCGCTAAAATGGCATTAACCTAATATCATATAGCACAGATATATTTCCCCTTTGAAGCATTTCTATGAATTGCTCCAAAGGGTAATTTGAATGACCTAGCATGAAAATATTTACCATTCTGCTGCTACTTTTGTTATTGTTTCCATTTCTTGATTAACTCTTTCCTGTGCCGATGCACCACCTCTATGAGCTAAAGGAATATACAAAGGAGTGAAATCTTCTATGACGATATGGTCAAAAATATGTTTCATAAACAAAACATTATGATCCCATTCGTTCGGAGGTACTCCAAAGTACCCTCCAGAAGTAGTGATAAAAAGGGCTTTCTTACCTTTTATCAAACCAATTGGTTTTGGCTCTCGGTTTTGATATGTAAATGTTACTTGCGGTATTACCAAATGATCGATATATGCTTTCATTCCTGAGGGAACAAAAAGATTCCACATTGGAGAAACAAAAATATATCTGGCGTAAGTAACAAACTCTTTAGCTATCTCTGCTACCTTACCCTCAGGATTTCGGTAATCCCTCAAATCGTTTCCACTTAAATGGGGATAATTTGAAACATCTCTATATTCAAATTCTATATCATTATGCTTTGTTTCAAATGCTTCAATAAATTTTGACATTATAGTAATGGAAACCGAATATTGTGCTGGCTTAGGATTTGCTGTTATTACTTATATTTTCATAATTGCTCTATTTAGTTAAATTGTTATTTATTTTTAATAAAAGGCTATTTAGTAGTTCTACTTCACTATCAGATAAGCCTTTCATTGTTTCGTTTATTGCTTCTGAAGCCACATTAAGCACTTTTTTTCTAACCTCTTCTCCTATCTCTGTAATCTGTATTATGGTTTCTCTTTTATCCTTCTGTGAAACATTTTTACTTACAAAATCTAATTTCAAAAGATAAGATATAAGGCTATTAATACTTGCTTTATTCTTAACCGTAATTTCTCCTAACTCCTTTTGAGTTTTTGAACTACTTGATAGAATTTGTAATATTATCCACTGCTCGGTAGTAATACCTATTTGTGCTGCTAATATTTTTTGTGCCAAATTATTAGTTATCAATCTCGATGATTTACCTATTAATTCTGTGGTTATAAATTTATACATGCGGCAAAGATAATGTTATTTAGTTTGAATTCGAACTAATACATATTAATAAAGCATAAAAACAGGAACGTAATCAATAATTAGTTTTAATAATTTCTATTGAAATAGTTAAGGTATAATTGATACTTTTGCAAAATCAAACCAATTATTATGCGCAAATTATCAAATCAGGAACTCAATAGAGTAAGTGTTGAAGAATTTAAAGGACTTAAAAAAATCCCTTTGACTATAATATTAGATAATATTAGAAGTCTATCGAATATAGGATCTGTGTTTAGAACTTCTGACGCCTTTCTTATTAATGAGATTATTCTTTGTGGCATAACAGCTAAGCCACCACATCGCGAGATTCAGAAAACGGCCTTAGGAGCTACTGATAGCGTTGCTTGGCGATATTTTGAGAACACCGTTGATGCTGTAAAAGAATTACAACAACAAAAAGTGAAAGTCTATGCAATAGAGCAAGCCGATGAGGCAGAGATGCTGGACACCATTGAGCTGGATTTTAATAATCAGATTGCATTTGTATTAGGCAATGAAGTAAAAGGCGTGCAACAAGAAATTGTTTCTATGAGCGATGGCTGTATTGAAATTCCACAATTTGGCACCAAGCATTCATTGAATATATCTATTACAGCAGGTGTAGTTATTTGGGAGGCTTTTCAGCAATTTCAGAAGAGCTTAAACTAAGTTATGAGTTCTATTTTTTAAGTAAACTTTCTATTCCTTGGGTATAAAAAGTTTCGTACTCACCTTCTGTATCCGAATAAATAAGGAATGCATCAATCTCTTTATGTTTCGATAAAAACTCTTTAGACTTTTCTACTCCCATTACCATAAAAGAAGTAGCATAAGCATCAGCTTCAGCAGCAGTTTTGGCAAGCACTGTTGCACTTAATAAGCGCGACGCAATTGGATAACCCGTATGTGGACTTATGGTATGTGCGTACTTAATTCCATCTTTAACATAGAATTTTCTGTAATTACCAGAGGTAGCCATACCTTTATTACTTAAATTAAGAATAGCACTAAGATTTTCGCCATAAGAAGCACTATCTTTTGGCTGCTCAATTCCCACAGACCATTTCTCCTTTTCGTATTTATATTCGCTAGCATATATCTCACCCCCTATATCCACAAGGTAGCTTTGTATACCTTTACTCTCAATAAAAGCACAAACCACATCAACAGAATAACCTTGAGCTATGGCATCAAAATCAAGTTTAAGACGACTATCTTCCTTAATAACTTCACCATTTACTATTGACACCTTCTTATACCCTACAAACTGCATTATACTATCAACTATTGTAGAATCCATATCTTGAGCTTTTATTGAACCAAAGCCCCAAGCTTGAACCAATGGTCGAACTGTAATATCAAAATCACCATTAGTTTCCTTAGAAATTCTATTGGATAATTTATAATTACCTAAAAAGATACTATCAAGTTCTACAATCTCTCCCCTATTAACTTTAGAAATTACCGAATTACTTTTATAATTAGAGGCTGACAAATCAAACTCTCTTAATAGCTTCTCAATCTCAGGCTGTAGATTTCTATCTTGCGAATCGAAATAAATAATAGAATAATAAGACCCTTGAGCCTCACCTCTATATTGGTGTTTTATAGGTTTATTACAAGATGTAATAACTAACAAAAGAGCAAATAAAGCAAATATATATATTTTCATAACAGTAGAATAAGCTACAAAATTAATAAAAAATAAAAAAAGGATAGCTCAATAAAGAACTATCCTTTGAAATTATTTCATAAAGAAGAGGTTTATTTCTCTTCAGTAGAATCTTTGGCTTCTGCTTTAGCAGCTTTAGCCTTTGGAGCTTTAGCTTCTGCTTCAACTTTAGCGTCAGCCTTTGGAGCGTCAACTAAAAGGTCAGCTTTCTTCTTACCACCTCGACGGCGAGTAGTTTTCTTAGCTTTAGCAGCAGTTTTAGTTGCCATATTTTCGTTATAGTCAACTAATTCGATAATACACATTTCTGCGTTATCACCTAGTCTATTCCCTGTTTTCAATATACGAGTATATCCACCATCTCTTTCAGCAATCTTAACAGAAATCTCGCGGAACAATTCAGTTACAGCGTGTTTATCTCTAAGTCTGCGAAATACCATACGGCGAGAGTGAGTAGAATCAGTCTTGCTTCTAGTAATTAAAGGCTCAACAAAAAGGCGCAATGCTTTTGCTTTAGCAACAGTAGTTTTTATTCGTTTATGAATAATCAAAGAGGAAGCCATATTAGCTAACATAGCAGTTCTATGCGAAGCTGTTCTTCCTAAATGGTTAAATTTTTTCTTATGTCTCATCTTATTATTCCTTATCCAATTTATATTTGGCTACATTCATGCCAAAATTCAAATTCTTAACTTTCACCAATTCCTCCAATTCAGTAAGAGATTTCTTACCAAAGTTACGGAATTTCAATAGATCACTTTTATTAAAAGCAACCAACTCACCTAATGTATCAACCTCAGCTGCTTTCAAGCAATTTAATGCACGAACAGAAAGGTCAAGATCAACAAGACGTGATTTCAATAATTGGCGAACATGTAGAGTATTTTCATCAAATTCCTCACTTACGCTTTCTTCATCAGCCTCAAGAGTAATCTTTTCGTCTGAGAATAACATAAAGTGTTGAATTAAAATCTTAGCTGCCTCTTTTAGAGCCTCAATAGGTTCAATTGAACCATCAGTATCTATTTCGATAACTAGCTTTTCGTAGTCAGTTTTTTGTTCTACACGAAAATCTTCTACATTATACTTCACATTTATAATAGGAGTATAAATAGAATCGATAAAGATTGTTCCTAGAGGAGCAGTGATTATCTTATTTTCTTCAGCAGGAATATATCCACGACCTTTTTCAATGTTCAACTCAATATTAAGTTTAACATCAGTGTTCATATGACATATTTCTAATTCTGGGTTTAACACCTGGAATCCTGATAAGAACTTATTAATATTACCAGCGGTAAATGTATCTTGATTATTGATACTGATTAGTACCTTCTCGTTCTCGTAAGAATCGATTTGGCGTTTAAATCTAACTTTCTTTAGATTTAATACTATATCAGTAACATCTTCAATTACACCTTCGATAGAAGCAAACTCTTGATCTACTCCTTCGATACGTACGCTAGTGATAGCGTAACCTTCAAGAGAGTTTAACAAAATTCTTCTTAATGAGTTACCAATGGTCATACCATAACCTGGCTCAAGAGGACGAAACTCAAAGATACCTTTGTGTTGATCCGACTCGATCATTATAACTCTATCTGGTTTTTGAAATGCTAATATAGACATCTAATATGATTTTAATTATTCGACAAAGTATTATTTAGAATACAATTCCACGATAAGCTGCTCATTGATATTTTCTTTGATATCAGCTCTATCAGGATAATGATTAAACGTACCCTCTAGTTTCTCGCTATTCCAATCCATCCAAGGACAAGATTTAGGAGTAGATAGAGCATCCGTAATTGTTTCTAATGATTTCGATTTTTCACGAATTCCTATAACATCACCATTACGCATTGAGTAACTAGGAATATTAACTAGTTCACCATTTACTGTAATATGACGGTGTGATACTAACTGACGAGCAGCAGCACGCGTTGTAGCAATTCCTAAACGATATACAGAGTTATCAAGGCGTGCTTCACATAATTGTAATAACACCTCACCTGTAATACCATCTTTGTTATTTGCTTTTTTAAATAGGTTACGGAATTGTTTTTCTAAAATACCATAAGTATACTTTGCTTTTTGTTTTTCTTTAAGCTGTGTACCGTATTCAGAAAGCTTCTTACGACGTCGAGAGTTTCCATGTTGCCCTGGAGGGTGACTCTTCTTATCGTAGGTTTTATCCGGACCATAAATAGCCTCGCCAAACTTTCTGGCGATTTTTGTTTTGGGACCAATATATCTAGCCATGTCTTAATTTTTTACTGATTTACTAATAAACTTATACTCTTCTGCGCTTAGGAGGACGACATCCATTATGTGGTAATGGTGTTTTATCCATAATTTCAGTCACCGTGATGCCTGAATTATTAATTGCTCTGATTGCAGATTCACGACCTGATCCAGGTCCTTTTACAAATACCTTAACTTTGCGCAAGCCGAGATCATAAGCTACTTTAGCACAATCTTCTGCGGCCATTTGTCCAGCGTAAGGAGTGTTCTTTTTAGAACCTCTAAAACCCATCTTACCTGCTGAAGACCAAGATATTACTTGTCCAGCAGTGTTCGTTAACGAAACAATGATGTTGTTAAAGGAGGCGCTAACATAGGCATGACCTACGGCCTCTACCTTAACAGTCTTTTTCTTAGCTGACTTACCTTTTTTTACGTTCTTTGCCATAATGCTACTAATTCTTAAGTTTTTTTAATTAAACTCATTTAACCCTTACTTATCGTGTCACTTTCTTTTTACCGGCGATTGTGACTTTCTTACCTTTACGAGTACGGGCATTGTTTTTAGTGCGTTGACCACGTAGAGGTAATCCGACACGGTGGCGTATACCACGGTAACATCCAACATCCATCAATCGCTTGATGTTCATAGCGGTTTCGCTGCGAAGCTCTCCCTCTACTGTTAAGTTGTCACCAATATACTCACGTATCTTCTTTTGCTCTTCGTCGGTCCATTCTTCAACTTTTTGGTTGAAATCAACACCAACTGCGCCTAATACATTCTGTGCAGTGCTGCGACCTATTCCGAAGATATAAGTCAGGGCAATTTCGCCTCTTTTTTTGCTTGGGATGTCTACTCCCGCGATTCTAGCCATCGACTTTAATTTAAATGGTTACTATTAAAATAAAATTATTACTATCCTTGGCGTTGTTTATGCTTAGGATTTTTCTTGTTGATAACATAAATACGTCCTTTGCGGCGTACCATTATATCATCTTCACTTCTCTTCTTTACAGATGCTCTTGTTTTCATTATCTGATTGTTTGATTATTTGGTAGCCTTTCTAAGAAATTGTTCCTTAATAAACCTACCAATTAATTATTTATATCTAAATGTTATTCTTCCTTTTGATAAATCATAAGGAGAGATTTCTAACTTTACTTTATCTCCTGGTAAAATTTTGATGTAGTGCATCCTCATCTTACCTGATATATGTGCAATTAAAACATGTCCATTCTCGAGCTCAACACGAAACATTGCGTTTCCTAGTGATTCGATAACTGTTCCATCTTGCTCTATTGATACTTGCTTGGCCATTATTATCTTATATTATTATTAATTTTCAAAACTTCATCGATATACTCATAAGTCGACAAAAACTCAGGCTTTCCAGCCTTAACTACTACTGTATGTTCAAAATGAGCTGATGCTTTATTATCACGTGTTGTGATCGTCCAACCATCATTCTCAAGAACAACATTCTTAGTTCCTTGATTAATCATAGGCTCTATGCAAATTACTAAATTCTCAGGTAATTTCTTACCATTTCCTTTTCTACCGTAATTAAACACTTCAGGGCTCTCGTGTAAATTCTTACCGATACCATGACCTACTAAATCTCGTACAACTGAATAACCAAAACTTTCAACATGGTTTTGTATTGCAGCTCCAATATCGCCAATCCTTTTTCCTAAAACAGCTTGAGCTGCTCCAAGATATAAAGAATCTTTGGTTGTTTGCTGCAATTTAATAATATCGTCGTTGCATTCTCCTATTGCAAATGAATAAGCGTAATCACCATAATATCCATTCATATAAGTTCCGCAATCGATAGATACTAAATCACCATCTTTAAGTTCACGTTTACTAGGTATACCATGTACAACTTGATCTCCAACAGAGATACAAAGTGTGCCAGGGAAACCACCGTAGCCAAGGAATCCAGGGGTAGCACCATTATCACGGATAAAGGTCTCTGCCAACTTATCCATATCAATGGTTTTTACACCAGGTTTCATTATCTTAGCAACTTCAGCTAATGTTTTGCCAACAAGTAAAGAACTTTGTCGTAATAATTCTATTTGTTCGAGGGTTTTAACTATCATCTTCTAAAAGATAAGAAATTACATTCCGCCCATTCCACTAACATTCATCATGTTATTAGAACGACCTTTAATTCTTCCTGTTTTAGTTAAACCATCATAATGACGCATCAATAAATGACTCTCTATTTGTTGTAGAGTATCCAATACAACACCTACTAAAATTAGTAGAGAAGTACCACCAAAGAACTGTGCGAACTGTTGATTAATTCCTACTTGAGAAACTAGTGCTGGCATAATAGCTACGAAAGCTAAGAAAAATGAACCAGGAAGAGTAACTCTTGAAAGAATAATATCTAAGAAATTAGCTGTAGCTTTTCCAGGCTTAACACCAGGAATAAAACCACCATTCTTTTTTAGATCTTCAGCAATTTGCTTAGGATTGATTGTAATTGCAGTATAGAAATATGTAAATATTACGATCATTAAACCGAAACTAGCATTATACCAAAATCCGTTAAAGTCAGAGAATGCCGAAGCAAACCAGCTCATCTCTTCAGATTGAGCATAACCGATAAGTGTAATAGGCAACATCATAATTGCTTGAGCAAATATGATAGGCATTACACCAGCGGCATTAACTTTAAGAGGAACATATTGGCGAACACCACCATATTGTTTATTTCCGACTACACGCTTAGCGAAGTTAATTGGTACTCGACGAGTTCCCTGTACTAATAGTATAGTAATAAGGATGACCAGTACTAAGAAAACCATTTCTGCTAAGAACATTACTAAACCACCAGTTGCTCCAGAAACTTTAGAAGAGAATTCAGCAACTAAGGCCATAGGAAGACGAGCAATAATACCTATCATAATGATAAGTGAAATACCGTTTCCAATACCTTTGTCAGTGATTCTTTCACCAAGCCACATAACGAACATAGTACCAGCAATTAGGATAACTACAGAAAGTACATAGAAGAAAACAGGGTGAGATGCATATAGCGGCACCGTCTCAAGAGTCTGACCACCAGCATGATAATACTTACCAAGAGTATTAAGCATATTAGCGATATAACCAGGAGCTTGGAAACCCACAATCACAACTGTTAAGAAACGAGTGAACTGATTAATTTTCTTACGACCACTTTCACCTTCTTTTTGCAATTTCTGGAAGTAAGGCACAGCCATTCCCAATAATTGAATAACGATGGAAGCAGTAATATAAGGCATAATACCTAGGGCAAAAATTGACGCATTGGAGAATGCACCACCCGAAAACATATTAATAAGTCCAATTAATCCATCTTGGCCTTGTTGTTGAAGAGCTTCTAGACCACGAGGGTCAACTCCAGGTAAAACAACATAAGCACCTAGTCGATAAATCAAAATAAGAGAAAGAGTAAGGAGTATGCGGTTACGCAACTCCTCAATTTTCCAAATATTTTGTAATGTTTCTATAAATTTCTTCATTAGTATAAAAAAGTGTTGTTATTACAATTTTGTTGCAACTCCACCATTAGCTTCAATAGCTTTTTGGGCAGTGGCAGTAAAAGCATGCGCTGTTATTTCTACTTTAGCTTTAAGTTCACCACGACCCATTATTTTAATTAGGTCATTTTTGTGAACTAAACCTTTAGCTAAGAATACCTCTTGGTCAAACTTAGTTACACCAGCATCAGCTAACTGCTGAATAGTGTCTAAATTTATTCCTTGATATTCCACACGGAAACGATTTTTGAATCCGAACTTAGGCACACGACGGTAAAGTGGCATTTGGCCACCTTCGAAACCAGCTTTGCGGCTGTATCCAGAGCGAGATTTTTGACCTTTATGTCCTCTTGTTGAAGTACCTCCACGTGTGGAGCCTTGACCTCTACCGATTCTTTTACGATCTTTTATTGATCCCTCTGCTGGTTTAAGACTACTTAAATCCATTGTATTATATCTTAAAAATTATTTACTAAACTTCTTCAATGCTAAGCAAGTGCTTAACACTATTAATCATTCCCACCATTTGTGGGCTAGCATCAACAATGCGAACTCTGTGCATTTTGGTTAATCCAAGTGCAATAAGAGTACGCTTTTGGCGTGCTGGGCGGTCTATTCCGCTCTTTACTTGTTCTATTCTAAGCTTCTTCATAAACTACGAATTTATAACGGGCAAAAATACAATATTTTTGTTACCGAAAATTAACCATTAAAAACTTTATCAACACTTATTCCACGCATTTGAGCAACCATTTGAGGGTCACGCAATTGTTTTAATGCATCGAAAGTAGCTTTTACTACTGAGTGAGGGTTAGAAGATCCTTTAGATTTCGCTAAAACGTCTGTAACACCAACACTCTCAAGTACTGCACGCATAGCACCACCAGCGATTACTCCAGTTCCCTTTGATGCAGGTTGGATATAAACTCTTGCTCCACTATACTTACCAGATTGATGGTGAGGAATTGTTCCTTTAAAAATTGGAACGTGAATTAGGTTTTTCTTTGCGTCATCTACACCTTTAGCGATTGCCGAAACAACCTCACCAGCTTTACCAAGACCATAACCTACTACTCCATCTTCGTTACCAACAACAACAACTGCAGAAAAACTAAATGTTCTACCACCTTTAGTTACTTTAGTTACACGTTGGATACTAACTAGACGATCTTTATAATCAATTTCACTTGATTTTACTCTTTTATCTTTCATATTAGCCATAATCCTTAAAATTTAAGACCTCCTTCTCTAGCACCTTCTGCTAAAGACTTGATTCTACCATGATAAACATAACCTCCACGGTCGAAAGTTATAATTTCTACTTGAGCCTCTTTGGCTCTTTCAGCTAATAATTGTCCAACTAATTTAGCTTGCTCAATTTTATTAACTTTTTTAGAAGCTATCTCCTTATCAGTAGAGCTAGCAGCAACTAAAGTAGTTCCTTTGCTATCATCAATGATCTGGCCATAAATTTGTTTATTACTTCTAAATACACTCAATCTTGGACGCTCAGTAGTACCGCTGATTTTACCGCGAACTCTTCGTCTAATCCTAGATCTCTGAAATGTTTTACTATTACTCATCGTGCTTTATTTATATATTACTAACTAGCAGCTGTTTTACCTGCTTTTCTACGAATTTCTTCTCCTTGGAAACGTACACCTTTACCTTTATATGGCTCTGGCTTACGCATTGCGCGAATCTTGGCTGCTACTTGTCCTACTAACTGCTTATCTGCAGATGTAAGAATCACTACAGGAGCTTTACCTTTTACTGATTCAGTTACAATTTTAACTTCTTCTGGAATTTGGAAATAAATGTGGTGAGAATGTCCTAAAGAAAGATCTAATACTTGACCTTGATTAGTGGCACGGTAACCCACACCAATTAATTCTAGAACAATCTTATTACCTTCACTAACTCCCTTAACCATATTGTTGATTAAAGCACGTGTTAAACCATGCTTTGCACGAGAATCTTTAGTGTCATTCTTACGAGTAACAATAACTTGATTCTCTTCTACTTTTACTTCTATATTTGGGTCAACACTTTGTGTCAACTCGCCAATTTTTCCTTTAACAACTACCTCTGTTGCGCTTGCAGTTACTTCTACTCCTGCAGGTATTGTTACTGGTTGTTTACCTATTCTTGACATATTGCTATATATTTGAAAATTAGCTTACGTAACATAACACCTCGCCACCTACATTAAGTCTGCGAGCTTCTTTATCAGTAATAACACCTTTCGAAGTTGAAATAATTGCAATTCCTAAACCATTAATTACTTTAGGCAATTCTTTAGAGTTTGTATATTTACGTAAACCTGGTTTACTAATACGCTCTAATGAAGTTATTGCAGACATTTTAGTCTCTGGGTGATATTTAAGTGCAATTTTGATTGTACTTTTAGCGCTTTCATCAACAAATTTATAGCTAAGGATATAACCTTTTGTATACAAAATTTTGGTCATTTCCTTTTTCAAATTTGAAGAAGGCACTTCGACTACTCTATGCTTTGCACTTACTGCATTTCTAATTCTGGTCAAGTAATCTGCTATTTGATCGGTTACCATCTTATAAAAATTTAATTATTAATAAAATATAAATTACCAACTGGCTTTCTTAACTCCTGGGATAAGACCAGCTAAGGCCATCTCGCGGAAGTTAATACGAGAAAGTCCAAACTGACGCATATAACCTTTTGGTCTACCACTTAGTTCGCAACGATTGTGCAAACGTACTGGTGAAGCGTTTCTTGGAAGTTTCTGTAAACCTTCGTAATCTCCGGCAGCTTTTAATGCAGCTCTTTTGTCAGCATACTTTTCTACCGTTTTTTGTCTCTTGCGCTCACGCGCTTTCATTGATTCTTTAGCCATTATTTTTGATTTTTAAATGGTAAACCATAAGCTTTTAAAAGTGCTAAACCCTCAGCATCTGTCTTTGCAGTAGTAACAAAAGTAATGTTCATACCTTGGATACGATTAATTTTGTCCATCACAATTTCAGGAAAAATTAGTTGTTCCTTAATACCTAGAGTATAATTACCTCTACCATCAAATCCTTTGTCATTAATACCTTTAAAGTCACGCTCACGTGGTAAAGAAACTGCTATTAAACGATCCAAGAATTCTAACATTCTTGCGCTTCGTAAAGTAACTTTAGCTCCGATACCCATACCTTTACGTAATTTAAAGTTAGAAATATCTTTCTTTGATAAAGTTTTTACAGCTTTTTGACCAGTAATTAGAGATAACTCCTCTACGGTAGCATCTAATAATTTCTTATCAGTTATTGCAGCACCTACACCTTGGTTTAAAGTTATTTTTAACAACTTTGGTACTTGCATTACAGACTTATAACTAAATTCCTTCATTAAAGCCGGAATAATTTCGTCTCTATACTTTGCTTGTAATCTTGGTGAATAATCCATTACTTTATTACCTCCCCTGATTTTTTAGAGTAACGAACAATTTTGCCTTCTTCTACTTTGCGACCTACGCGAGTAGTATTACCTTTTTCATCAATTAGCATTAAATTCGAAATGTGAATTGTAGCTTCTTGCTTTACGATACCCCCTTGAGGATTTTCGTTTGAAGGTTTGGCGTGTTTCGATACCATGTTAATACCTTCGACAATGGCTCTATTTTTCGATGAAAAAATCTCACGGATTTTTCCTTCGCTACCTTTGTCGCGTCCAGCGATGACTTTCACCATATCGCCTTTCTTTAATTTTAATTTAAAACTCATATCTATATCTCTTTATATGGTTTATTTTATAATACCTCAGGTGCCAAAGAAACAATTTTCATAAAACCGTTCTCACGTAACTCACGTGCAACAGGTCCGAAAATACGAGTTCCCATCATTTCACCAGTAGTATTTAACAGTACAACTGCGTTATCATCAAAGCGAATATAAGAACCATCTTTACGACGAATTTCTTTTCTTGCTCTAACTACTACTGCTTTTTGAACGGAACCTTTCTTTATATTACCATTTGGAGTAGCACTCTTAACAGTCACTACTACCTTATCACCAATACGTGCATAACGTTTTTTAGTACCTCCGAGTACACGGATAACCAAAATCTCCTTTGCACCGCTATTATCGGCAACTTTTGCTCTTGATTCTTGTTGTAACATAACTATTTAGCTCTTTCAATGATTTCGACTAATCTCCAACATTTGTTCTTACTAAGTGGACGTGTTTCCATAATTTTTACAGTATCACCAATTCCACACTCGTTATTTTCGTCGTGTACCAAATATTTCTTTGATTTCTTAACGAACTTACCGTACATAGGGTGCTTTACTTTACGTTCAAAGCTAACTGAGATAGACTTGTCCATCTTATCGCTAACTACAACACCTATACGCTCTTTTCTTAAATTTCTGCTTTCCATCATTATTCAGATTAAAGATTATTTTTTAGCAGCTTCTAACTCTCTACTGTGAAGCTCTGTATTTAATCTTGCAACAGTACGACGACTATTCTTGATTATTTGTGGATTCTCCACTGGGCTCACAGCGTGATGAAGTTTGGTTTTCTGTAGAAAACTTTTCTCCTCACTTAAACGATCTTTTAAATCATCTAACGACAGTTCTTTTATTTCTTCTTGTTTCATTATTCAAATATTTAAATAAGTTTTAAAAAAACTGACCTATTCTACGTAATCGTTACGAACGATAAACTTAGTTTTTATAGGTAGCTTCTGCGCTGCCAATCTCATTGCTTCTTTAGCAATTTCCAAAGGTACACCTTCAGCTTCGAATATGATTTTTCCTGGTTTGCAACGAGCTACGAATAGCTCAGGAGCACCTTTACCCTTACCCATTCTTACCTCTGCAGGCTTCTTGGTAAGTGGCTTATCAGGAAATACTCGAATCCATATTTGCCCTTCACGTTTCATATAACGTGTTACTGCTTGACGAGCAGCTTCTATTTGACGTCCAGTTAACCAAGTTTCCTCTAGAGACTTGATTCCGAAAGTACCGAAAGCTAGCTGTGCCCCACGGGTCACATTGCCTTTCATTCGGCCTTTTTGCATTTTCCTGAACTTTGTTTTCTTTGGCTGTAACATTATTCCAAAATTTTAACGGTTCTATTATACTTAACGAGTTCTCTTTCTGTTTCCTCTATTGCGATTGCCACCACCACCTTTACGGTTAGATGAGCCTTTACTTATGTTACCTGCGATACTTAAATCCGGTCTACCATAAATTTCGCCTTTGAAGATCCAGACTTTAACACCAAGCAAGCCATAAGTTGTATGTGCTTCAACTAAAGAATAGTCGATATCAGCACGAATCGTATGTAACGGAATACGACCCTCTTTATACATTTCTGTACGCGCCATTTCAGCACCACCAATACGTCCACTTACAAGAATTTTAATTCCTTGTGCGCCCACACGCATTGTTGACTGAATAGCCATCTTAATTGCTCGACGGTGAGAAACACGACCTTCAATCTGTTGTGCAACAGACTGAGCTACCAAACGAGCATCCATTTCTGGACGTTTGATCTCAGAGATATTAATCTGTATTTCTTTTCCCGTTAATTTCTTTAACTCTTCTTTAAGTTTGTCCACTTCCGACCCCTGCTTACCTATGATAATACCTGGACGCGCTGTATTGATAGTAACGGTAATCAACTTTAGTGTACGTTCAATGTATATCTTAGATACGCTAGCTTTTGCAAGTCTAACATAAAGATACTTTCTAATTTTATCGTCTTCTACTAGTTTAGCTGTAAAACTTTTACCACCATACCAGTTAGAGTCCCATCCTTTGATAACTCCTAATCGAAAACCTATTGGATTTGTCTTTTGACCCATTGTTGATTATATTAATTGTTATTATCTTCAGTTAACTCCACTCTACTATCTAGGATTAGAGTTACATGATTAGAGCGCTTACGAATTCTGTGAGCACGACCTTGTGGGGCTGTGCGAATTCTCTTCAATTGACGTGCAGAATCTACAAAGATTTCTTTTATGTACAATTGTGCGTCTTCCATTCTTGCACCTTCATTCTTAGCTTGCCAGTTTGCTATAGCACTTAATAAAAGCTTATACAAACGTCCAGAGGCTTCCTTTGGAGAATGCTTTAGTATTGCTAATGCTTGCTCAACATCGTTAAGGCGCACTAGGTCAGCTACGATTCTCATCTTACGTGGTGAAGTCGGAACGTCTGTCAACTTAGCAATGTAAGTTGTCTTCATTTCTGCTTTTTTTACTTCAGCACTATTATGTTTTCTCTTTCCCATGTCTTATTATCTTTTACCTTTATTCTTACTACCGCCATGACCACGATAAGTACGAGTAGGAGCAAATTCTCCTAGCTTGTGACCTACCATATTCTCAGTAACATAAACAGGAATAAATTTATTTCCGTTGTGTACTGCGATTGTGGCTCCTACGAAGTCTGGAGAAATCATTGATGCTCGAGACCATGTTTTGATAGTAGTTTTCTTCTTTGATTCTTGAGAGGCCAATACCTTACGCTCTAATTTGTAATGTATAAATGGACCCTTTTTTAACGAACGACTCATATCTATATCTCTTTAAATTATTTCTTCTTTCTTTCAATGATATACTTATTCGATGGATTCTTCTTAGCGCGAGTTTTAAAACCTTTTGCTGGAATACCATTTCTTGATCGTGGGTGACCACCTGTTGCACGACCTTCACCACCACCCATTGGGTGATCGACTGGGTTCATGTTAACTGGCTTCACTCTAGGGCGACGTCCTAACCAACGTGTACGACCTGCTTTTCCACTTCTCTCAAGATTATGATCTGAGTTAGAAACAACTCCGATTGTAGCCTTACATGTTTGAAGGATAAGTCGAGTCTCGCCTGAAGGCAATTTAATTACTGCAAATTTACCTTCACGAGTTAATAACTGCGCAAAAGAACCTGCCGAACGAGCCATTTTTGAACCTTGACCTGGACGTAATTCAATATTATGAATTATCGTTCCGAAAGGAATATCACTCAAATACATTGAGTTACCTACTTCTGGTGAAGCATCTTTTCCTGACATCAGTTTCATACCTACTGTAAGTCCCTTAGGAGCTACAATATATCGTTTTTCACCATCAGCATATGATAATAATGCTATACGTGCCGTACGATTTGGATCGTATTCGATTGTCTTAACAGTAGCAGGAATACCTTCTTTATCGCGTTTGAAGTCGATAATACGGTATTTCTTCTTATGACCACCGCCAATATAGCGCATTGTCATTTTTCCTTGACTGTTACGTCCACCAGATCTTTTCATAGGAGCCAACAAACTCTTTTCTGGTGTTGATGTTGTTACGTCCTCGAAGGTTCCTGCTACTTTGTAGCGCCTTGCTGGCGTTGTTGGGTTGAATTTCTTTAAAGCCATGTCTATATATTCCTAGATATTACTATAAAAATCGATACTTTGTCCTTCAGCTAGGGTTACAACTGCTTTTTTGAAAGCTTTTGTTCTCCCTTGGATATAGCCACCTTTGGTGCCTCTAGCCTTGGCCTTTCCACCATAATTCATGGTGTTTACAGCTACTATTTCTACATCATATAGATCTTCCACTGCCTTTTTAATTTGAATTTTGTTAGCCCTATTGTTTACCACAAAACCAAAGCGATTTAATTTCTCGCCCAATTGGTTCATTTTTTCGGTAATTATCGGCTTTTCTATGATATTCATCTCTGTATAAGTTTATGAATTCAACAATCTACTTTGCAAAAAGTGTTTCTAACTCTTTGATTGAGCTCTCTGCTATAAAAATTTTATTAGCATTTAGCATATCGTAAGTATTAACATCTTTAGCGATAGTAACTTTTGCATTTTTGATATTACGAGCAGATAAATATACATTTAAATTTGCTTGAGGTAATACCATTAAGCTTCTTCTTTCTACAAGATCAAAACCTTTTAATATTGAAAGATATTGTTTTGTATTTGCTTTCTCGAAAGAGAAATCTTCTACTACAATTACTTCATTATCTCTTAGTTTGTATGACAATGCTGAAATACGAGCTAATCTTCTCAACTTTTTGTTAAGTTTGAAAGAATAATTTCGTGGGCGAGGGCCAAAGGCTCTTGCTCCACCTCTCAAAAGAGGACTCTTGATATCACCCTGACGAGCGGTACCTGTACCCTTTTGACGCTTAATCTTCCTTCTACTTCCCGAAAGTTGTGAACGTTCTTTAGCGCTATGAGTTCCTTGACGTTTATTTGCTTGGAGTAATTTTACATCCAAGTAAATAGCGTGATCGTTAGGCTCGATAGCAAAAATGCTATCATCAAGCTTAATTTTTCGACCAGCTTCTTTTCCTGATATATTATATACTGCTAATTCCATTTCTCTACAATTACATATGAACCGTTAGGACCAGCGATAGAACCCTTAACAATTAATAAATTTTTATCTTCAACTACCTTTAGTACTTCAAGGTTAATCATCTTAACGCGAGCACCACCAGTACGACCTGCCATGCGCATTCCTTTGAATACACGTGATGGATACGAACTTGCACCGATAGAACCTGGAGCTCTTAATCTGTTGTGCTGACCGTGAGTTGCATCGTTTACACCTTTAAAGTTGTAACGCTTAACTACACCTTGAAATCCTTTACCTTTAGAAGTACCAACTACATCAACATATTCGCCTTCGGCAAACTCATTTACTGTAACTGTTTCTCCCAACTGATGCTGCTTCTGAAAACGACCAAATTCAACAAGCATACGTTTTGGCGTAGTACCTGCTTTCTTAAAATGGCCCATCATTGCTTTTGAAGTATTCTTCTCTTTCGCTTCGTCGTATGCCAACTGCACTGAAGAATATCCATCAACATCTTTGGTTTTTACTTGTGTTACTACACAAGGACCTGCTTCGATTACTGTGCATGGTAGATTTTTACCAGAGGCATCGAATAAGCTAGTCATACCTATTTTCTTTCCTATTATTCCTGACATTGTTTCTAATGTTTTCGGTTAAAAAACTTAAACTTTTATTTCTACTTCTACTCCTGAAGGAAGCTCTAATTTCATTAGAGCGTCAATTGTTTTTGAAGTAGTACTGTAAATATCTAACAAACGCTTATAAGTAGAATGTTCGAACTGCTCACGTGCTTTTTTATTAACAAAAGTTGAACGTAATACAGTGTAAATCTTCTTATTTGTAGGTAATGGAATTGGTCCATTAACAACAGCTCCTGTAGCTTTTACAGTCTTTACGATTTTAGCGGCTGATTTGTCAACCAAATTATAATCGTAAGATTTTAACTTTATTCTGATTTTCTGACTCATATCAAAGTATGCTTATTTATTGATAATTTCTTCTGCAATAGATTCTGGTACCTCAGAGTAGTGATCAAATGACATTGATGATGTTGCGCGTCCAGAAGTAATAGTTCTAAGCGCGGTAACATAACCGAACATATTTGATAGTGGCACCATAGCCTTAATATTTTGTGTTCCGTCTTTAGCTTCTACACCATCAACCAAACCACGACGTTTGTTAAGGTCACCGATAACATCACCCATAGACTCATCTGGAGTAACTACTTCAACCTTCATAATTGGCTCAAGGAGTGCTTTCTTCATCTTAGGTGCTGCATTACGGAATCCCATTTTGGCAGCAAGCTCAAATGATAATTGGTCAGAGTCAACATTGTGATATGAACCATCGTATAAACGAACTTTCATATTTTCAACCTCGAATCCTGCTAATGGACCATTACGCATTGCTTCTTTAAATCCTTTTTCAACTGAAGGGATAAATTCTTTAGGAATATTACCACCTTTAATCTCGTCGATAAATTGAAGACCTTCTTTTCCTTCGTCAGCTGGTCCGATTTCGAACTTAATATCAGCAAACTTACCACGTCCACCAGATTGTTTCTTATAATTCTCGCGATGCTCAGTACTAGTAAGCAATGCTTCTTTGTAAGACACTTGTGGTTGACCTTGGTTACATTCTACCTTAAACTCACGCTTAAGACGGTCTATAAGAATATCTAAGTGAAGCTCACCCATTCCAGAGATAATAGTTTGTCCACTATCCTCATCAGTCTTTACTTTAAAAGTAGGGTCTTCTTCAGATAATTTAGCTAAACCAGTACCTAGTTTGTCAATATCTTTTTGAGTTTTAGGCTCAATAGCGATAGAGATAACTGGCTCAGGGAATTCCATAGATTCCAAAATAATTGGATTATCTTGGTCACAAAGAGTATCACCTGTACGGATAGTTTTAAATCCAACGGCTGCTCCTATATCTCCTGCTGAAATTTCTTCAAGAGGATTTTGTTTGTTTGAGTGCATCTGCATGATACGAGAGATTCTCTCTTTCTTACCAGTGGAAGCATTCAATACGTATGAACCTGCTCTAAGAGTTCCAGAGTAAACTCTGAAAAATACTAAACGACCAACGAATGGATCGGTAGCAATCTTAAATGCTAATGCTGAAAATGGAGCGTCTGCCTTAGGGCTTCTTGTATCCAATTCTTGAGTATCTGGGTTAGTACCTTCGATATCATCAACATCAACTGGGCTTGGAAGAAATTCGATTACAGCGTCTAAAAGCATTTGAACACCTTTGTTCTTAAATGCAGAACCACACATTACTGGAGTAATACGTTGCTCGATAGTAGCTTTACGAATATGTTTTTTCATCTCCTCCTCTGTAATAGAGTCTGGATCTTCCATATATTTTTCGAATAACTCATCATCCTCTTCAGCAACACCTTCTACTAATAGAGTACGGTATTGTTCAACAGTTTCGAGTAAATCTTCAGGAATTGGCACTTCGTTAATATTAACTCCGTTATCATCCTCATCCCAAATATATGCCTTATTAGTGATTAAGTCTACAACACCTCTGAAATCATCTTCTGCTCCGATAGGAATTTGAAGAGGCACTGGGTTTGCTTTAAGACGATCACGAATTTGATCAACTACTTGTAAAAAGTTAGCACCAGAACGGTCCATCTTATTTACAAAGCTAATACGAGGCACTTTATATTTAGTAGCTTGACGCCATACCGTCTCAGACTGAGGCTCAACACCACCTACTGCACAGAATAACGCAACAGCACCATCAAGAATACGAAGCGAACGCTCCACCTCAACAGTAAAATCAACGTGACCCGGAGTATCGATAATATTAATTTTATTATCAATTCCTTTATATTTCCAGAATACAGTAGTAGCAGCAGAAGTAATTGTTATACCTCGCTCTTGCTCCTGAACCATCCAGTCCATGGTAGCCGCACCATCGTGCACCTCACCAATTTTATAACTTTTACCAGTATAATATAAAATACGCTCTGTTGTTGTGGTTTTACCCGCATCAATATGAGCCATTATACCAATATTTCTTGTATCTTTTAAATTCGCCATTTCTAGTCTCGCTATTTATTAAAATCTAAAGTGAGAGAATGCTTTATTAGCCTCAGCCATACGGTGAGTCTCTTCTTTCTTTTTATAGGCAGTTCCTTCTTCCTTAAAAGCAGCTATGATTTCTCCAGCTAACTTCTCACCCATTGTCTTCTCGTGACGTTTACGAGCAGCACCAATAAGTGCTTTAATACCAATAGACTCTTTACGAGCAGGATAAATCTGAGTAGGAATTTGGAAAGTAGCACCACCAATACGGCGACTCTTCACTTCTACTGCAGGAGTTACATTTACTAATGCCTTCTTAAACACATCTACTGGGCTTTCTTCGGTCACTTTATCTTGTACGATATCCATTGCTTTGTAAAAAATACTATAAGAAGTATTCTTTTTACCGCCGATCATCATGTTGTTTACGAATTTTGTAACCAATGTATCTCCAAATTTTGGATCTGGTAGAGTAATTCGTATTTTTGGCTTCTGTTTTCTCATTGTTTCATCTTATTTAATAATGAAAATTCTTATTTCTTCTTAGGACGCTTAGTTCCATACTTTGAACGACGTTGTGTACGACCATCCACTCCTAGTGTGTCTAAAGCACCACGTACGATATGATAACGTACACCTGGTAAATCCTTAACTCTACCACCTCTAATAAGTACAATAGAGTGCTCTTGTAAGTTGTGACCCTCACCTGGAATATAGGCATTAACCTCTTTTCCATTAGTCAAACGTACACGAGCTACTTTACGCATTGCCGAGTTTGGCTTCTTTGGTGTAGTTGTGTAAACACGTACGCAAACTCCTCGTCGCTGTGGACATGAATCCAATGCTGGAGCGTTGCTTTTGTCAGTCAGCTTCTTGCGACCTTTTCTGATTAACTGTTGTATTGTTGGCATAATTTAATAAAAAATATTTGCTTCAATTGATATTTATTTTCTAAACCCTCTTATTAAGGGGCTGCAAAAGTACAAATAAAACCCTAACACCCAACATATTAAAACACTTATTAACAAAGCATTGTTAAGATATTGACTATCAAGATATTAATAGCTTTATTGACTATAAATCTCAATTTAATTATTATATAAATGTATTGAAAAATTGGTAGGTAGGACACATATTCAGACCCAAAAGAGCGCTAGTTATAACTCTTTTTTGGAACCTATATCGGTCTATCCTTATCAGGTTCCTACTAATTTATCTTATACTTAACTTAAAACTAAGGACTAATCCCTCATTTTTAGCGAGTGCAAAGATACACAACTTTTTTTATTCACAAAGCATTCTTGAAAAAAAAATTGAAGATTAATTGTTAATAGTTCTAAATAGGCTTATTCTATTGATAATCAAGAAGAATAATTTGTTGAAATAAGCCATTATTAACAACAAAATACTACTGATAATTTATAATAAAATACAATTAAGCGCAGGTATGAAAACAGAATCAATGGCAGCTATTAGCTTATAGCAAAAAAATCCTCCAAAAGAATTAACTTTTGGAGGATTTAATAAATATTTTTCTATTGTTTATAAGCCTAGCACACTTGGTCCTTGCTCATAATAAATGTCTTTAGGAATACCTGCATCAGAAAGGCGCTTAAGGTCCGCTGTTAACTCTGGTGAAATATTTGTCCACTTATCTACAAAAGCTTTAGCCGCTTCGTAATCTCCGTTTCCTTGTACTTCAAGAATCTCGATAGTTAATGCTGTTGAAGCTTCCTTCATTTTATCAAAATCGATACTATACAAACCAGCTTCGTTTCTACTAAAAGCACCACGCTCCAAAAAGTAGTTATAACGAATAAGATTAGCCTTACCATGAGCGCTTGATGCTCCAAAACGGATGCTACGGAATATACTTGTCATAAAAGTAACATAGTTGTCCATAAGATCTACTTTAAGCTCACCCATATTTGCAAGTTTGTCAACTAAGTAAAGTCCAAGAATATCAGCCTTTCCTTCTTCAATTGCAGAATACTGTTCCTTAAGAGCTACGCGGCAACTTCCGTTTCCAGTGATAGTGTTTTTGATACCCATACCATGCGATACTTCGTGAAACATAGTATTCTCAAAGAAAGCGTTAAACTTAATATGTGGACGAAGTTCTTCTACTATTAATTGCTCAGAGATTGGAACTAAAATCTTTTCGAATTTAGCACGCATTGCATTCTTAAGTTGTAATTTACGAGATCCTTTTTTCAATTGTACTTCCTCATCATTTGGAAGGTTGATAGCGATAGTTTTACCAGCTTCATTACAGTCGCCTGCATAATAAACCACATCGTAAGCATTAAGGTCTACATCTGAACCTGGAGTTTCTTGCTTATACTTTGCATCCACAGGAAGTTCTTTTTGCATTTGTGGCAAAAATTGAGCATAATACTTAAGTTTATCGCTCCACTCTACATCCTTTACAAGGATAAAAGATTCGTGAGCTGCTTTATAACCAAATAACGCATCAAGATAATTCTCTATTGGTCCTACAACCATATCAATATTTGACGATTTCATATCCATCCAAGCCATATCGCTCTCTTGATATTTGTCGGTAAGAAGTGCCTCAGCACGAAGCGCTAAATACTTTTTCAAACCTGCATCTTCTGCTAGCTCTGAAGCTTGCTTTAGTAGATCTGCAGCTTCTTTTAACTGCTCAGCATAAGCCTCGTGGTACCATTGAGTATAAAGATTACCATTCTCATCACGCTTTACTAAAGTGTATAAATTTTTCTTTAAAGGATTGTCAAAAGCTTCAAATTCTTCTTTTGTCATATCCTTAGGGTAGAAATTTGCTCCATCAGGGCGAGTTTCGAAACCTTCAAGAAAAGGCTTATTTGTTTCCATATTAAGGATATCCCAAGGGCCATAATTGATGGTTGCAAAAAGCTTAATATTCTCGTCTTGAATTCCTGCCAATAGCGCATCTTTATCGCCATAAGTTTGAGTCCAGAAAATATCGTCCATAATATCCGCTACCTTAAACATAATGCGAAGAATATCTTTCTCGCTATCGCTTAAGTGGCTAATATCGGCAGTAAGTTTTACTTTGGCATAAGCATTATAGTCAATGCCATCTATAGCGTTGTAAGTAACTTGAGTTTCCTCAGTTTTTTGTTCAGGAACATTTTTAGCAATATCATCGCAGGATGTAAGCCCAAATAGTGCTATAACGCTCATCATAAGTATTGATTTTTTAATCATAATGTGTATGTGTTTTGTTAATTTAACTTCTTAAGGCGCAAAGGTAATGTTTTTGTTTAATTGTTTAGGGGGTGAAGAGTTTAATTGTTGAAAAAGGTTGAAGGGGTTTATTTGTTGATTTGTTGATTTGTCCAATGGGGTAATGGTGTAATGATATGATTAACATCCCGATAATTATCAGGAGCAGATTAACGATCTCATATTGTAGATTTCCAAAATCCAACCCCCTTAATTTTACTCACTTTTTCTTCTTCTTTTTCCATGTTTATTTTATCAAATATTGACAAGGAATATTTAATCACTTCCTTATCATTAATCCAATTATAGAATGGGAAAACATCTACCCTTTATAGTGTTTTTAATGTAACCCTATATTCTTTTTTCAAATTACTAGAAACAAAAAATGTACACAACTAATATTAAATAGTTGCATACATTTTAATAAAATATCTTTTTTCTGCAAAAGAGTTGTGCCACCAACACTCAGTTATCAGCACAAAATAAAAGAAATTAGGATTTAGAATTTACCATCCCAATAACTAACGTCAAAATCTTTGCATTGTACAACATTATTTTTTGTCCAACATTTTGTGGCAATACCATCGCAGCTACCATCACCAAAGTCAATGGTTACATAAGGATTTCCGGCTTTATCTTGGTATTCTATTATACCTGAAACAATTTCATAATTACAACTATCACTTTTAACAAGATCTTGTACAACTACGTATTTTTTTCCTTGTTTTTTGAAAAGCTGCCAAACATCTACATCCTTACTCTCTATAACACCATTTTCTAACCAACTTACAGTAGCAAGTCCATCACAAGTGCCATTACCGAAATTTACAGAAAACACCATCTCAGCTTGATAATAATACTCAATAACTCCTGAAACGACTTCCCAATTACACTCCGCTTTCTTAACCAAAGCTGTTACTATAGTTTTAGTATAATCAGCCTTATCACCACTTCCTTTTACAATTATGTCTGGCTCAAGACTTTTTAAATATATATCTGTTGTCTTATCATTACTATTCTCTGTACCTTTTTTACAAGAAGTAAACGCTATAACCATGCTTATGGTTAATAATGTTAAAATTAATAATGCTCTTTTCATAATTATAATTTTAGTATGTATATTTTTTTAATATTCACGCAAATATACGTAATTATTATTTAACTCTATTTTACCTCTTTTTTTTCAAAACAAACACATAAGGCACATAAGTAACATAAGGGCTCATAGGTGTCATCTACTCTAACTTCTTTTCCTATTTCCTTACCATCAAATCCTCCGACCAAATTGCATCAACATTTAAGTAAATAATAAAAATATATTACACAATTTACCACCTCCTTTAAAAAGGAGGCCTTTAACTCCCCCATAAAATTAACGATTGCAGATTTTCAAAATCGAAGCCACATTCTTAATCCTGCATTCTTAATTCCTTTTTCCTCCCGATTTCTATCGGGATCCTCTATCCTAGTCCTTTATCCTCTTTAATCACCCCTTCATTTCCTGCTCCCGATGTCTAACCTCTACCTTAATATTATACTTATCGCGGAGATGACGGCCTATGTATTCGGCCATATATACTGAGCGGTGCTGACCGCCAGTACAACCGAAGTTAACGGTGAGATGATCGAAGTTTCTTTCGATATATTTTTCTACTGATTGCTCCACAAGGGCTGTTACATTATTTTTAAATATTGCTACATCCTCTTCTTTATCAAGGAACTCTATAACTTTCATATCGCGGCCAGTGAGTTGCTTATACTCATTGTACCTACCTGGGTTATGCAATGCACGACAGTCGAAAGCAAAGCCTCCGCCATGACCACTTACATCCACAGGAATACCTCTTTTATAAGAAAAACTATTTACAGACACCTCTAAGCTACTTCCCTTTGCGGCAAGCTCTTTTAACTTATCCGATTTGGTAAGCTTATGCAATAAAGGCATAAGTGTTGGCAGCTCCACAGGAAGATCAATTGTTTTGAGCAAAAGCTCAAGATTATTTAGTGCTGGAGGAATACTTGCTAGGAAGTGGGCTTTTTTCTCATAAAAACCACGGAAACCATAAGCTCCCATTGCTTGCATAATACGTATGAGCACATATCCTTGAAAGAACTTTTTGAACTCTGCCTCGTCCACATTTATATGCTTTTTTAGTTGCCCTATATAATAGGTGTATAGCTCCTCTCTTTTTGCTTGTGGAATTTCCGCTTTTGCATCATAAAGTAAAGATGCCAAATCGTATTGCAGAGCGCCTTTTCTTCCACCTTGGTAATCGATAAAATAAACCTGCTCATCCTTTACCATAATATTTCGTGATTGAAAATCGCGGTAAAGGAAATAGTTTTGATCTGCCTGAAGTAGGTAATCAGTAAATTTCTGATAATCGTCTTCAAGGGCTTGCTCCTCGAAAGGGATTTGTGCTAGTTTAAGAAAGTAATATTTGAAGTAATTTAAATCCCACATCATGCTCTGTTTATCGAAACTTGAGCGAGGATAGCAAAGGCTGTAATTTAAACCATCACCACCTTTAATCTGGAAATTAGGCAATGCATTTAGCACCTTATTATAATGCTCTTGCAAAAGAGGTGTAAACTCAGCTTCTTTCTTTTGCTCAGTAATAAAAGCAAAAAGAGTAGTATCTCCCAAATCTTCAATCAGATACACATTGGAAGTAACATCTTCGGCATATATTTTGGGAACACTAAGCCCTTGTTTATCAAAATGCTTAGTGAATTCTATAAAAGCAAGATTCTCTTTAGCGTCGGCATTAAAAACACCAAGAGCAGTTTTATTTTTTGAAAATAGTCGATAATATTTACGATCAGAGCCCGACTGAGCCAATGGAGTTACTTTTATTATTTCCTCATTCGACCACTGCTCAAATAGGGAGATTAATTTCTTTTGCGGCATAATTTTGTTTTTCTATTATGTATGCAAATATATTAAAACTGTGGTATAAATATGCAATACATATTCATAGAACCAAAAAAAGCCGAAAATCATAATTTTCGGCTTTTTAGATATCTATAATAATATTCGTTTATTAACGAGTATTACCTACAAATCGTTTTAATTGGTCAACTCTACCAACTTCCAAGAAAGAAGCACCTGCACTTTTACCGTAGTTTCCTGCAACAAAAGCAACCAATTCTCTTTCGTAAAAACCTTCTTTCTTTTCAAGGTTCTTAAGAGCTTGGTCTACAAAAACAGCATGATTTTCGCTTTCTTTAATAAGATCACATTCCACGCCATACGAAAGAGCAAGCTCACGCATAGTATGAGGAATATAGCATTGCGCATAAATTGGCACCTTACCTCTAAAAGCAGCTAAACCAAGTACGGTTTTTCCAGAATAAGTATCGGCTACAATAGATGTGATTGGTAAGTCAACAGTTGCTTCAACAGCAGCTTTCACCATAAAGGCAGCTTTATTAGTTGAAAGAACTTTTGTAGCCAATTTCACCATTTTAGGAGTAATTTGCTCTACCTCTTCACAAATTGATGTCATCATTTTCACTGCCTCAACAGGAAATTTACCATAAGCAGTTTCGCCACTAAGCATAACTGCATCAGCACTTTGATAAACTGCCGTAGCAACATCACTAACCTCTGCACGAGTTGGGCGTGGATTTTCTATCATTGTATGCAACATCTGAGTTGCAACGATAACCGGTTTGCGAGCAGCAACACATTTTTCCACAAGCTGACGTTGTACAACTGGTAGTTTTTGCTCACTAATTTCGATTGCCAAATCACCACGAGCGACCATTATTCCATATACATGTTCCAGTATAGAGTCGATATTATCAACACCCTCTTGGTTCTCAATTTTAGCAATAATTTTCATTGGGCTACCCATTGCATCAAGTATGCTCTGAACAGCAATAACATCATCAGCTTTACGAACAAAAGAATGGGCAATAAAATCTAGATCTTGCTCAATGGCAAAATAGATAAAGTCCATATCTTTCTTTGTAAGGGCTGGCAGTTTTATAAATGCCGAAGGAATATTTACACTCTTACGACCTTGAATTTTACCATCATTTTGAATCTCACAAACAAGTGCATTTCCTTTTTTATCAATAGCCTTAAGCTCTAATACACCATCATCTATAAGAATTTTACTTCCAACCTCTATATCTTTTACAAAACCTCCGTATGAAACGTAAAGATTGTCGCCTTCACTTTCTTTATTAGGGACACCTTGAATATTAATAATATCACCACGTTTTACAAGCTTATCTTCCTTCATTTCGTTGGTACGAATCTCAGGTCCTTTAGTATCTAGCAATATCGCTATCTTATCAGATACTTTGCGTACATTATTAATTACTTTCAGTGCATCGGCATGAGTTTGGTGTGCGGTATTTAAACGCACCACATTCATTCCATTATCAAACAATTCCTTAATAAATTCAACCTCACATTTCCTATCAGAAATAGTTGCTACAATTTTCGTCTTCTTCTTCATAATACTTAAAATTTTCAACCGGCAAAAGTACGTATTCTTTCATTCGTTAATACACAGGAGCAAAAGAAAAAGCACTTCTTAACATTAACATAATATTGATTATTTATACTTATGTTTTGTTGCTCTGAATAATGATTTATAACTATCAATTGGAAAGTTATAATTTATCCAAATACAGATAATAATTTGGTATAATTAGCAACAATATCGGGGCGTGATTTTCTATCAAAAGCTACAATAATATTATTTATTGAACGCTTAATTATTGTAGAATTTGAACAAGGAAGATAGAATTCACTCTTTACCTCTTGATTAATCCTTTTTAGGTAGCCAAAAATATCTTTCATAGAATGAACCTCACCTTTTCCGTAAGGATTTATATAAAAGAGTACGTTTTTTTCCTGAACCTCATCAATTGGAAAAGAGTAAGTTTTATCGAGATAAACTAGCATAAAATTACGAGGAGTATTAACACCGTATATGGGAATACCTAGGCTTTGGGCCACTATTGAATATAAAGCACTTAATGCTATTGGGTTTCCTTTTTTCTGAAGTAATACATCATTAATAAACGAGTTTTCTGGAGCATAATAATCATTTACATTACCATGATAAGAATGCATATTAAAGAATACCTGATTAAGGACTTTCACTTTCTCAAGAGCGGTATTTGTGTCCTTTAATTCGAGCCAAGCATCCTGGCGAATTTTATTAAGCAATCCACTTATCCTACTCATTTCTAAACGAGGATACTGATACTTTGCAATTACTGTTAAGCCATGAAATAGATTCTTATAATTATTTTGTTGCCAAGCTTTTAACTCCTGAATAGCATTTTCTAGATTCAAATCATTATAAACCAGACTAAGCCTAGCATTATAATCCTCATCTATTGAGTGGTGCTGTGCTTCAAGAATATATGGCATAATCTGAGAACCTATATCCATTATTTGCGAACGAATAAGCTCAAATGTTTGACTATCATCATCATTCAATAATTGCAATAATGCTTTAATTTTATTCTCTTCCATTTATAATAAAGATATATTATTCGCTTAGTCTATCTATTAAAATCTTAATAAGCTTATTTACCGTTTCCTTATAATCTTCACTATAAGTTTTGTTATATCTGTTTGCAATAATTGCGCAAACCGTAGCAGTTTGATGCCCTAACATTTTACCTAGGCCGTATAGAGCAGAGGTTTCCATCTCGAAATTAGTAATTGATTGATTATTATACTTGAATTTCTCGAGCGAGGAGTTCATCTCAGGATTTTGAAGTTCTAAACGAAGAACTCTACCCTGTGGACCATAAAAACCTGGAGCTGTAGCTGTAATTCCTTTATACATTCCGGCACTAATTTTTTTCTCTAAAGATTCTGATGCTTTTACTATATAAGGCTTTGTAAGGTCTTTATTCCACTTTGCGAATTTATAAAATTCATCAGTCATTTCCTTATCAATTACACTATCTCTATCTTTATAGAAATTAAGAAGGCCATCTAAACCAAGACCATATGACGAAAACACAAACGAATCTACAGGAATAAACTCTTGCAATGCTCCTGAAGTTCCTAATCTTACAATATTTAGACTATGGTGCTCAGGCTTTACTTGGCGTGTCTTTAGGTCAATATTAACCAAGGCGTCAAGCTCATTCATTACTATATCGATATTATCAGTCCCAATTCCAGTGGCTAATACTGTCAATCGTTTGCCTTTATATGTACCAGTATGAGTTACAAATTCACGATTGTATACCTTATGTTCAATATTATCGAAATATTGACTTATGGTTTCAACTCTACCAGGGTCGCCTACTACAATGATATCATCAGCAAGCTGATCCGGTGTTATATGTAAATGATAGATACTTCCATCTGGGTTTATTATTAACTCTGACTCTTCAATTGTTCTCATAAATTATATTATTTGATAATTAACTACCATTAAAACGCTAAATATTATTAATATTATATTTCCGTATTAAGGTTCTTTATATTTTTGCACGCAAATACAAAGACACAAAGGTAATGTTATTTTGACAAACACAAAGACTAGTAGACTTTAGTTAGTCACAACAAATTAACATTTACTTTTATTTAGTTTATAGAATAATCATTCTTAATAATTTCAATAATGAAAGAATCAAAATTCAAAATATTAGTACCTACTGATTTCAGTGAGCAATCAAACCTTGCATTACACCAAGCAATTCACTTTGCTGAGATTACAAAATCGCAAGTAACATTACTTTATGTATTACATGAGAAAAAAGGTATTCTTGGTAATATTTTCAATAAACAACAGACTCAAATGTTTGATGATGCTATTGAAGAAAAGCTACAAGAACAATCGAAACAATATCGAGAAAAGCATAATCTATCAATAGATTATAAGCTTGTACACTCAACAAGTATACATAGCGCAATACTTAAGCACTCTATAGAGGGAGCTTTCTCTATTATTATTATGGGCAAAGGCTCAATTTATGAGAACGGAGTAGAGCTTCCAAGTATTGGTTCTAATACAGCAAAGGTGGTTCGCCACGCTAAAATCCCTGTAATAACTGTAGGAAACTCAAGACATAGCACTTCTATTAAATCCATATTATTGCCTCTTGACCTTACAAAAGAAACTCGACAGAAAGTAGGTTGGGGAGCAAAAGTTGCAAAGATATTTGGCGCTGAAGTTATTTTATTTTCTGCTATTTGGGGAAGTAATAATACAGAGGTAAAATTAAAGATAGAAACCCAAATGAAGCAAGCAGTATCCGTTTTAACTAAACAAGGTATAAAATGCAAAAGTGCTATTATTGAGTCAAAATCAGATAATAACCTAACTCCAATAATCAACCGTTA
>Ga0256842_1000529_pt1 | contig 33576 bp, 30 predicted proteins | sample 4559240metaG_FD_185973 | JGI IMG/M metagenome (GOLD analysis project Ga0256842, IMG submission 185973) | Hydrothermal vent microbial communities from Guaymas Basin, Mexico - 4559-240 | ecosystem: Environmental > Aquatic > Marine > Hydrothermal vents | place: Mexico: Guaymas Basin | collected...
TTTATTTTCATCCCAAGAAGCATAACGCTTTGGTTCATTGTTGATTAGATTTCCACGCATTGCGAAAGAAGTAGTAGGTAAAAGTAGTGTGTCTTTGTAGTCCATATGAGCCTCAAAATATTATAAAATTTTCGCATTGTATCTATTCGGTGTTTAAACGGTTCTTTAAAATGATATAATACCAATATAAACTCTCTTAAAAAGGTTATGAGTAAAATGAAATTACATCTAATATTTATTGGTAATATGTTTATATACAATAAGTCTCTTCAAGAATATATAATAAGAAAAATTGAGGATGGAAATGAATTTATAAGTTCTATCACTTATTTTAAAGATGGTGATAATTCTATATTTTTATATTTAGAGGAGGAGTTGAACTCTTCAAATAAAAGTATCATTATTACAAATAAACAAAATTCTGCAACAATTGGAAAATTAATATCAACTGTAACAAGTGATAATCAAGTTTTAAAAGATGGTATGTTAATACCATCAAATGCTCTTATTACACAAGAGCGAAGTTATTTACTTGAATACAAAGATAGTGTTATCAATATAATACAAATTGATGAGATGCAAAAGATGCCAACTATTTTAATTTCAGATGCTATTTCAAGTGAAAAAGTATTTATTTTTGGAGAGGAAAAAGATAATGCTATCGCCTTATTAGAACCTATTGCTCAAACATATGAAGTGAATATTGAAGTTATTGTAATTGTAAATGGTTTTTTAAAAGTAAATGCATTTAGTAAGAAGTATGGGAATTTATCAAAATTTATAAATTATGCAAAACACTTACTTCCAAGAAAATTAATACATACTTCAAATATAATCACACACATAATAGATAAACTATCAAAAGATAGTAAGAAAATAACATTTGCCGAGAGTTGTACAGGTGGATTGATGAGTTATTATCTTACAAAAGAAAATGGTGCATCAGAGATACTAGATGGTTCTTTAGTTACTTATTCTAATAAATTAAAAGAAAATTGGTTAGCTGTAAGTAAAGAAGTTATAGAGAGTGAAGGGGCAGTTAGTTCAGATGTAGTTAGTGAAATGAGTGATGGTGCTTTAAATGTTAGTGATGCTGATTATAGTATAGCTATTAGTGGAATCGCAGGAGATTTTGGTGGGACTAAAGATAAGCCAGTAGGTACTGTTTATATTGGAGTGCGAACTAAAGATGAGCATATTGAAGAACATTTAGTATTATTTGGAGACAGAAATTATGTACAGCATCAGAGTGTATTACATGCACTAAAAATGCTTATAAATATAGATAAAAATCAATTTTTCTAAATTTTTTTAAAAAAAGCTTGACATTGAATTTGAATTTGTCTATAATTCCGTCAACAAACAAAACAGAGATGATTTGTTTAGAAAATGTCTTGTTAGCTCAGCTGGTAGAGCACGTCACTTTTAATGATGTGGCCGATGGTTCGAATCCATCACAGGACACCATTTAGACTAAATTATATATATGCGGTGGTAGTTCAGCTGGTTAGAATATCTGCCTGTCACGCAGAGGGTCGCGAGTTCGAATCTCGTCCACCGCGCCATATATTTAGTCGATTTAATGGGCGTTTAGCTCAGTTGGTAGAGCGCTACCCTTACAAGGTAGATGTCACAAGTTCGAGTCTTGTAATGCCCACCATTTTAATTATTTGCACTTCAGCTTTTAACTCATGTACTTTAGTACACTTCGTTGAAAACTTCAGCACAATTATTTTAAAAAAGTTTCAAAAGTTTTGTATCTTTAAAATACAGCATTGACAAACCATTTGTTTTTGTGAATGAAAGTGACCCTTTCGTCTAGTGGCCAAGGACACTATCACTTCATGGTAGGAACGGAGGTTCAAATCCTTTAGGGGTCGCCAATTATTGGTGTTCATAAAGTCATAAATGGGCGTTTAGCTCAGTTGGTAGAGCGCTACCCTTACAAGGTAGATGTCACAAGTTCGAGTCTTGTAATGCCCACCATTTAGTGACAAGTTTTACTTTTGTAAAACATCTTTTCAATACAATATAGGTGCGGTGGTAGTTCAGCTGGTTAGAATATCTGCCTGTCACGCAGAGGGTCGCGAGTTCGAATCTCGTCCACCGCGCCACCTATTTTTTTCATTAAATTATTTATTATTATTATTTTCTTTAAATTAGACTTATTGAAATTTATATTTTATTTTTATTTGACAGATTCTATCGAATCTGCCCATTTCCATATATTTTAAACTTATAAGTAGTTAGTCCCTCTATACCCATAGGTCCTCTTGCATGAAGCTTATTTGTACTAATTCCAACTTCTGCTCCAAAACCAAATGCACTACCATCTGTGAATCTTGTTGAAGCATTAACATAAACTGCTGCAGCATCAATCGCATTTAAAAACTCTTCAGCAGTTGTTATATTTTCTGTGATGATTGCTTCTGAATGCCCTGAACCAAATTTAACAATATGCTCAATAGCTCCATTTACACCATCTACAATTTTAATATTTAAAATATTTGCTAAGTATTCAGTATTATAATCTTCATCTGTTGCTAATTCAATATCTAAAATATCTTTTGTTTGTAAACATCCTTTTAGTTGAGTGTTTTCTTTATCAAACTCAGTTTTTAGAAGAGGAAGAGCAATTGATGCAATATTATTGTCTACTAAAAGAGTTTCCATTGCATTACAAACTCCTGGTCTTTGAACCTTTGCATTTATAGCAATAGCGATAGCATCAGTTAATTTTGCATCTTTATCTATGTATGTATGGCACTGACCTTTATCATGTTTAACAACACTAACTGTGGCATTTTCACTAACATACTTAATTAGTCCTGCTCCACCACGAGGGATAATCAAATCAACATACTTATCCATTTTAATAAGTTTTGCAACACCCTCTCTTGAAGAATCTGGAATAAGTGAAATTAGAGATGGTGGTAAATCATTTGCAATCAAAACATCTTTTAAAACACCAGCAATAGCTTTGTTTGAGTATTCAGCCTCTTTTCCACCTTTTAGTACACAAACATTTGAACTTTTAAAACATAAAGCTGCCGTATCTGATGTAACATTTGGACGAGATTCATAAATGATTCCAATCACACCAATTGGGATACTAACTTTTTCTATCTTTAAATCATCTTCAGTTACCCAACCATCAAGAACACGACCAACAGGTTCTTTTAACCCTGCTATCTCCTCTATTGCAACTGCCATAGAATCTATACGATTCTCATCTAAAAATAGTCTATCCATAAGAGCAGATGAGAGATTGTTTTCTTTTCCTGCACTCATATCTTTTGCATTTTCTATTTTTAATATTTCTGTACTATCTCTAAGAGCTTTTGCCATCTCTTTTAAGATTTTATTTTTTTCACGACCACTAATTGTTGCCAATACTCTACTTCCACTTTTTGCTTCTTCTAAAAATTTTTCCATTCTTATGCCTTTATATAACTATAACAGTAATCTGTAACAGTTTTTATTTTCAAATTAAAAGATGAATTTGCAGGTAGATTAAAACTCTCAGGTGTTTCTAGTTTTATCATTTTAGTTTCCTTTATTGTTGTTTTTTTTTGTAAAAAGAGTACCCTTATTGTGTACCCCATCTATTAAATACTCTCTTGCAGAAGTTAAATCATAGCCATTACATAAAAACATCTCTCTATTTTTACTCATAATATACTCAGCTGCTTTAAGTTTTGTAACAATCCCTCCTGTAGCAAACTTAGAGTTTGGAGTATGTTTTTGCTTTAATTCATCAGGTTTTATCTCTGTAACAATTTTTCTAATTTTTGCTTTAGGATTATCCTTTGGATTTGTATCAAAATAACCATCAATATCACTTAAAATCACAAGAAGATCTGAATCTGTATAATGTGCTACATGAGCCGATAATTGATCATTATCTCCAAAAAGCTGATCAGGAGTTGTTGAAATATCATTTTCATTTACAATAGGTAAAATATCATTTTTCAAGGTTCTATCAATAATATCTTGAAAAATTTTAGTATGTACTCTAGAGTCAAAATCTTCCTCAGTTAAAAGAATTTGAGATATATTTACATTAAATATATCAAATTTATTTTTATAAGAACTCATCAATATAGGTTGTCCAACTGAAGCTAAAATTTTTTTACTAGTGGGAATATTTCTATCTAATTGGAGAGCTGTATATCCAGCAGCAACAGCACCAGAAGAAACAAGTATTACCTCATATTTTTTTCTGGCTTCTGCTATTAATGAAACTAAATTCAACATCCTCTCTTTTGCAATAACCGTTGTTTCTGTTAATACGCTACTACCAACTTTAAAGACTATTCTTTTCATTAGATTCCTTTTGTTTTGAATTCCATTATAGCATTTTTTATAAATCATACAAAATTCTAATATAAACACAATAATGATATACTAACATAAAAAATTTAGGACTATTATGAAAAAAACTATTACTTTTATTGGAAATGGGAATATGGCATTGAGTATTGCTCAAGGGTTAAAAGAAAATTATAAAATTGAAATGGTTGGTCGAAGTTTAGAAAAACTAGAGAAGTTTGAAAATAAGCTTGGTGTAAAAATTGAAAAAGCACTTATGAATGGTTTCGATATGAGTGATAAAGCAATTTTATTATGTGTTAAACCTGCTAATGTTGAAGAGATTTCAAAGATTCTAAAAGGTCAAGCTAGAGTTATGTTTTCAGTTTTAGCTGGAACAAAAGTTGAAAAACTAAGAGAGAATCTAAAACCTCATGCTGTTGTGAGAACTATGCCAAATCTTGCGGCTAGTATTGGTCGTTCTATGACAACTCTTACTGGTGATAAAGAGTTTAGAGTAGAAGCTGAAGAACTTTTAGGGGCAATTGGATCAACTTTATGGTTATCTAGTGAAAAAGAGTTAGATATTGCTACTGCTTTAGCTGGAAGTGGCCCAGCATATTTGGCATTGATAGCTGAAGCATTAACTGATGGTGCAGTGAAGCAGGGGATGAAAAGGGCAGAAGCTATGGAAACAATGAGAGGTCTTTTTGGTGGTTTTGGTGAACTTATACAAGAGATTCATCCTGCTTTATTAAAAGATGCTGTTATGAGTCCAGGTGGAACTACTGCTGCTGGATATGGTGCATTAGAGGATGGAAATGTTAGAAGTGGGTGTATTAATGCAGTAGAGACTGCATATAAAAGAGCAACTGAACTTTAGTTCAGCTACTCTTTAGTAAATTATAGAAATTTTAATATCTCTTCTTCAATATCTTCTTTTTCTATTACAGTATCATGAATAATCTTTTTAGTAAATAACTCTTTTATCATAGTTGGAATCTCAACATTAGCTTTTTTAGATATAGATTCTAGAGCTTTAATATCTTCTGTATCATTTTCTCCAGTCAGTGCATTTGCTATTACAGGTGAAAATTTTGTCCATTCTGCTGTTGAATAGATAATAGTTTTGATATTTGGATTTGATTTTGTTTTATATGTTTTAAAACAAGTTGCAGTGTGAGGATCCATTAAGTACCCATCTTCAAATACTGATTTGATATATGATTTCCCCTCATCATCACCACAAAAATCAGCAATAAAAATCTCTTGTAGTTTTGCTAATTCTGAAGCTCTTAAAGTATATATATTATCTTTATCAAGGTTCTCCATCAGTTCCCTTGTTCTATCTGCTCCATAAAGACTGAATAAAACTCTCTCAACATTAGAAGATTTTAAAATATCCATAGCTGGAGATGTTGTTAATTTTAATTCAGAATCTCTAATATCATAAATTCCAGTTTGAATAAGACGAGTTAGAATATTATTCTCATTAGATGAGATAACCAACTTCTCAACTGGAAGTCCCATCTCTTTTGCATAGAATCCACCAAGTACATTACCGAAGTTTCCACTTGGAACATTTAAGTATACTTTTTCACCAATCTCTATACCATTTTGTCTAACTAATTCAAGATAATTATGAATGTGATAAACTATTTGAAAGATAATTCTTCCAAAGTTTACAGAGTTTGCTGCTGATAAAGATATATTTTTCTCATTAAGATTATTTTTAAAGTTTTCAGATGCTAAAAGAGTTTTTAATGCACCTTGAGCATCATCAAAACTACCTTTAATTCCAATAACTTTTAAATTGTCAGCATCTTCTGTAACCATTTGAAGTCTTTGAACATCTGATGTCCCATTAGCTGGATACATACAAACAACTTTAACATTTTTTTGATTTTTAAATGTTTCTAGTGCTGCTGGACCTGTATCACCACTTGTTGCAGCTAAAATTAGATAATTTTCATCTTTTTTTTGGGCAATAGAAGATAAGATTTTACCAAAAGGTTGAAGTGCCATATCTTTAAATGCACGAGTTGGACCATGATAAAGTTCACTTACATATAAATTTTCTTTTAGTTTTATTACTGGAACGGGATTTGAAGAATCATCAAATTTATCATAAAGTGATAAGGCTTCATCAATTACATTTTGTTCTATATCTATTTCAAAACGATTAAGTAAATCAGATGCCAACTCTTTATATGATGAGTTTAAATGTTTATTTAAAAATTCAATACCTAAATTTGGTAAAGTTTCTGGTACATAAAGACCACCAAAAGATGCGATTGGAGCTAAGATAGCTTCTGAAAAAGTAACTGTTTTAGGAGTATTTTTAGCTACCCCTCTAGTTTGAATAAAGTTCATTGTTTTCTCTATTTTTAATTTTTGAAATTATATCAAAATAGAGATTATTTAAAAAGTCTTATTGGATTTATATGATACGATTTTTGAGTAACTTCAAAAATTAGCTCATCAGTAACACGCCCAATTGCATATCCTTTTTTAATTTTTTTACCTTTTCTTATATTTGGAGATATTTGTGATAGATTTGCATATATTGTATGAAGTCCATTTTTATGTTCAATAATTACAATATTATTTAAAACAGCAGTTTTATCAGCATAAATTACTTTACCATTAAATACAGTTTTTACTTTTGCATTTGATTCATTAGGTTTTAGTGATATCGATTCGTTAAATATTTTTATTCCATATATAGGGTCAGTGTAGGTCCCATACTTTTTTGTAATTTTATATGAACTCAATGGTGCTATTGTTTTTTTACCTTTATATTTTTTTGTTTTTACAACCTTATAACTGCTTCCATGTTTTTTAACAGTTGGTAGATTCTTAGATGAAATAGTTGTTTTTTCAGCAAATGCTTTCCTTCTTGCTTTTTCTTCCCTCGCTTTTTTTTCATTATCTATTTTAATAATATTTAATTTAGCTAATGTTTTTTTGAGTGCATCTTGTTTTTTTATAAGATTTTTCAACTCTTTTTTATATGCATTTTTGTCTTTATTTAATTTTATAAGTAGTTTTTTATTTTTCTTTTGTATATAGATAACTGTTTTTCTTTTTTTATCAATATTTGAAATAGCAACCTCTAAATTAGCTGTACGCATATTAAGTTTATCTATATTTTTTGCATTTAGATAAAATCTATTATTAAGTTTGTTCGCTTTATTTTTTGATTCTAGTAGCATATGTTTCAATACTTCAAACTCTATAAGGGAGTCTGTATCTACTGCATTTTTTTCTTCAAGAATAACTGATAATGAAACGCTTTTAGCAATCATAAATACTAAGTCACCTTCAATACTATTTTGTTTTAATTTTAGATTAGAGTTATATTTTTTTAGTATTTTTAACTCTTTAATATTATTTTGATAATTAACCTCTTTCTCTAGAAGTTTTTTTTGTATATTTTTTAAGATAATATTTTGTTTTTTTATTACCAATTTTTGTTTTAGTATAGCTTTTGCAGTTTTAGATAATTTTTGATTTACTGATTTATATGATTTAGAAGATAAATCTAATTTCTCAGAAGTTTTTTTTATATCTTTAACTGTTGTAGAGGCAGATAAAATAATAGTTATACTAAATGTTAGGAAAAATAATAAACGAATCATACCTCTTCTTTATGCCCTATAACTATCATTATAGCTAGTAGTATAGATAATGAAATTGCAGTTGTAAATAATATTGCAAAATCATAAATATTGTCAAATATAATAATATTTATACCGATATTATTCAAATACTCTTGTATTAATACACTATTTGAAAGATATGAAAAAATCATAAATATTAACACACTAGAGATGATAGCATCTACAATAGCTAATCTAAATAAAACTGCTGAACTAAGCCATATAGGGGAACCAAATAAGCCCATAATGTTCATTCTTTCGCTATGTTTAAATTGCCAGATTCTAAGCTCTTTTAAAATCAATAATGTAGTAACTACAAATATAGTTCCTGCAAATATAGAGATGATATTTTTCAATAATAGTAGAAGTTTATATGTTATATTATGATTAGTAGCGAAATCTTCTACTTTTGTTATTGCTCTATTTTTAAGTAAATCTTTTGTAAGTTTTTTAATCTCATTGGGAGTAGGGTAGTGTTTCATTTTTAATTTATAAAATTTTGGTAATGATAGTTTTAACAACTCTATATTTTTAGCACCCATATTAGCATTTAGTCTTTTTATTACTGAATCAGGTTTTAGTTCTGTATATGTATTTATTAAAGGGTTAATTGCTAGAATTGTATCTTTTGATAATTGTTTTTGACTTACAATAACAACAGAGTAATTTGTTGCTAAATTTTCTTTATATGAATCTACAGCTCTGTCTATAATAATAAAAATTTGAATAGTAAATAGTATACTTAATAATGCGATTACAAGAGAAAAATGGTTGCTAATTGACTTCATGAATAGTTCCAAACTCTATGTGAAAATGTTTATAATCAATATTCATATTTTCAGGTATATGATGTGTTACAACAATAACAGTAGTATTTAGTTGGTTGTTAGCACCCTCTAAAAGATTCCAAATAAGTTGAGATGAATACTCATCTAGATTACCAGTAGGCTCATCAGCTAAAATTAAAATAGGGTTATGTGACAATGCTCTAGCCATAGCAACTCTTTGTTGCTCCCCACCACTTAATTCAGGGGGATATTTACCAGCTTGGTGTTTTAATCTTACATGTTTGAGTAGGCTATCAACCTGTGTTAGAGATACTGCTTTTTCATATCCATTAATTATGAGTGGTAACATAATGTTTTTTTCTACTGTCCACTCTTTTATAAGTTTGTAGTCTTGAAATACTATACCAATATGTTTTCTTAATAGGTTTCTTTTTGAAGTTGAAACTCCATTTAGTTCAACTCCTCCAACAATAAGACTTCCTTGTTGTGGTTTTAGTGCTCCATACAAAGATCTTAGTAGTGTTGACTTGCCACTACCACTTGCCCCTGTTATAAAAACAAATCCACCAGAGTTTATAGAAAAATTTACTTTATTTATAATATTTTCATTATCAGTATATGAAAGAGATAAATTATTAGCAATTATAACTTTATCCATTAATAATCCCATCTAAAAAATTATGTGCCCTTAAATTAGATTTTGTTTTTAATGGTGCTTGTGGATAATAAGATATAGAATCTTCTATAATTACATACAGGTGTTCAGGTCTATCAAAACTACCCATAGATAATCGAAGCATAGTTCCATTTTGTGTTGTATAAACTCTTTCAAAATGGATAAATCCACCATCAAATTTTTTAGTAACTCCATGAAGTTTTAGTATTTTAGAATTTTCAGATTTAAAATCATTAAATTTAAAACTACCGTTTAATGAGATTGGTTCAGAATCTTCCTCATTTATCATTGTTAGATCATAAATATTTTTTTCCATTTTTTTCCATCTATCTTCATATTTGGAACTGATAGCTATCTCTTTATTTTTAGATATATTTAGAGTTGTTTTCTTAAATGCAATAAATGTTTCATATGAGTAAGCATAGTAATTTTCACTATCCGTACGAAGTTCTAGTTTTCCATCAACTCTTAAAACTCTATTTGCCTCTTCAATAAAACTTGTTGATATAACTCTACGATGTGGTTTTTTATCCCAAGGAACAGGAAAATGCACATATATTTTTTCAACAATATTAGATGGTACAAGCTCCATAAATAGTCTCGCATCATAATCAAGAATTAAAAGATTATCTAAGTTTTGAATAGTTATCTGTTTTAATACTTGTAAAATTGAAGCTCTATGAATCTCAATACCTATATATAGTGTATCTGGATTATTTTGTGCTTGGTGAAGTAGATGTCTACCAGAACCAAAGCCAACTTCAATAGATACTTTTTTATCTTTTGGAAAATTTGATGCAAAGTACTCTATATTTTTAAGAGCTGTAACCTCTTCTAAATGTATATTTTTTTGCATATCAGGCACATTAGAAGAGATAATATTTAACTCTGCCAGTTTTGCATAAGAGAGCAGGGCTTTATGCACATTATAAATAGAAGCAGGTCTTGTAAGTTTATCAGATTTTAATAGTGATCTATTCTCTTCAGCTTTAAGTAGTAAAAAGAACTCATCATTCTCAACTTTTACGGAAATTAACTTTTCATCAGAATGATTAGAGTTCTCAGCTATAAAATTAAACTCTACACCCTCGTAGCTTTGAGGAAACTCTATCTCTTTAAATTTTTCAATATGTAAATGTGGCATTAAATCTCACTTAAATCTATATCATTTATTGGTGTAACAATACTTTCTTTTGGTATATCTGTTTTAATTACATTATTTTCAGTTTGTATAGTTTCTTGATATTTATCTGTTTTACTAGAATCTATTTTACCCTGATTTTTTAATGTTTTTACTTGAACTTCTATACTAGGCTCTGATTTTATTCCAAATTCATCTACACTATAAATCTGATACGAATAGCTAGAATCTGGTAAGATATTAGAATCTATATAATGTGTAGATTTTATATTTGTAAATTCCTCTTTATCACTACTTATCCAGCTATTATTACTTTTCTTAAGAACTATATAGCTTTTAACTCTTTTATCAGTGTTTTTCCATTTAAGTTTAACCTTATTGTTAACAATAGTTGCTTCAAGCATTGATGGTGCAGTAGGTTTGATAAGAGTTATACCTTGAATTGATAAATCTTTATAGTTACTTTCCAATCCATCTTTATCAACAACACTTACACGATAAAAATATATTTTTCCATCTTTATCTATCTCATCAACATAATAATTATTTGGTGTTTTTACAATTAAGTCATACCAAATACTTGTACTACCTGAACGATAAATATTATAGTTGGCAAAATCTTTTATATCAGTTTTTTCCCAAGATAGTTCAATTCTTTTTGGTAAGTTTTTTGATGCTTTGATTTGTACTAGAGACTTTGGCAAAGGTTTAGTTACAATTGTAACAACTTTACTAGGATTTGAAATCATATCATCATAAGTTAAAACTCTAATTCTATATTTATAAACAAAATTATCTTTTAAATCAGAATCTATATATTCAGCATTTAATCTACCATTAATAGTTGCTAGACTTTTCCAATCATCATTTTCAAGTGTCATTCTTTCTAATAGGTATGCTTTTACTTTTTGGTTACTATGTGGTCTCCAAATAATTTTAGCACTTCTTGGCATATTTTTTGTAGCATGTATCCATGCTACTGAATTTAAAGCAGCTAATGAATTTACTGTAATTATTTTACTTTTTTGAGATTGAGAATCTTTAGAAAATGTTCTGAAATAATAACTGTATTTAGAGTTAGGATTTATTTCATTATCTACATAATGTGTAATAAAACGACTATTTAAAGTTGTATGATACTTATATGTTGGATCTTTATCGCCTAAAACATCTTTATATATATATATACCATCCACTCTAGGGTCTGTTATCGTTTTCCATTCAAAAGCTATGGCATTCATATCTGAATATACACCATTTTGAGTAAGCTCAACTACTTGAAGAGTAGAATCAATAGTTGAATCATTTTCTGGTTTTGGGCTTGTGTTTACACAGCCACTAAATAGTAGTAGTGAAACTGTGTACAATGTAGTTAGTGTCCATAACTTCATTAATTTGCTCCATATTGAATTTTTTATTAATATATTGTTCCATTGTAGTATCGAAATTAGCAACAAAAGAGAGTGCTTCTTTTGTTGTTGGATGGATAAAATGTATCTCTCTTGCGTGAAGCAAAATACGTTCCGATTTTTCTTCTTTAGGGCTTGTAGCATAGATATGATCACCAATTATATGACGATTTATATTTTCTAAATGAACACGAATCTGATGAGTTCTACCAGTAAAAAGTTTACAAGCAACTAATTGATTTTTTTCATCAGTAGATAGGGCAAGTGATTTAAACTGAGTTTTTGCATATTTTCCAGTTTCAACACAAGCCATTTTTAAACGATTGTTTGCACTTCTACCTATATTTTTTTCTATTGTAGTTATATCATCTTTAAGTGGTGGATTTATTACAGCAATATAATAGCGACCCATGCTTTTATCTTGAAGTTGTTGTGATAAAAATTCATGAGCATCATTGTTTTTTGCAACAACCATAGTTCCACTAGTACCCTTATCTAATCTATGCACGATACCATTTCTTTCTTCTCCACTTATAGTAGAGAGTCTAATCCCTTTGTGTTTTAGCCAATCTACTAAAGTAGCATCTTTTACACTTGGAGCAGGGTGCACAGTAACTCCACTAGGCTTGTTTATAACTAAAACATCATCATCTTCAAATAAAATCTCAACATCAAAATCTACTTTTAATGCAGGTTCTTTTTTAGGAGATGGGAATTCAACTTTTACAGTTTGGTTTATTTTTAGTTTTACACCAGGTCTTTTAACCTGTTTTTCATCTATAAATACACAACCTTGTTTTATTAATCCAACTATTTGTGATCTTGTTTGCCCTATTTGAGTAGATAAAAAAGTATCTAACCTTTCAACCTCTTGAGAAACATAGTTTTTTACTTCATTCATTATTAACCTTTATGTTACAATTCCTAAAAATTATTATTTGGTGGAAAATTTGTGGAGATTTGATAAGCGTATTTTAGCACAATTTGATTTTATTTCAATCATATTAATCATTCCTATCGTAATTATATCACATTGGCTTATTGGTGAGGTTGTTTCATCCCTTGCACAGAAGCAAAGTGCCTATGTTGGTGTGGCTATTTTTGTATTTATATTTGTGTTTTTTCTACCGATTCGTAGAATGAGTTGGCTTATACCTTTATTATATTGGCTAAACATCTCTCTTCTGTTAGCCGTAGAGTTTTTTGGACATGCAAGATTGGGTGCTCAAAGATGGATAGATATACCATTTATAAATGCAACAATTCAACCATCAGAGTTTATGAAACCAGCTTTAATTCTGATGTTAGCTTATCTTATACATAAAAAACCACCACCTATTAATGGATATCATATAAAAGATTTTTCTATTCTTAGTTCTTATATACTTTTACCTTTTTTTCTTATAGCTAAAGAACCTGATTTAGGAACAGCATTAGTTCTTATTATAATAGCTTATGGAATACTCTTTTTTATAGGAGTTCATTGGAAAATATGGGCTTTTATACTTGTGACAGTTTTAATATCATCACCCTTAGCCTATAAGTTTTTACTACATGATTATCAAAAAGTAAGAATAAAAGATTTTGTAAGTGAAAAACCATCGTATCATGTACAGCAGTCAATAATTGCTATTGGTTCTGGTGGATTATTTGGTAAAACTAAAGATGAAGCTACTCAGACACAAATGAGATTTCTACCAATTGCAACAAGTGATTTTATTTTTGCTTTTTTAGTAGAAAGAACAGGTTTTTTAGGTGCCTTAGGAGTTGTTCTTATTTATGTAATGCTTATTTTACATCTTTTGAGTCTTAGTGTTTATAATAAAGATTACTATATTAAAGTTGTAACTATCGCAATCTCCTTTATGATATTTATCTATATGGGTGTAAACATCTCTATGACGATAGGGTATGCTCCTGTTGTAGGAGTTCCATTACCAATGTTTAGTTATGGTGGAAGTAGCTTTTTAAATTTTATGATACTATTTGCGATTATGCAGAATCTGATAACATTTAGGTATAAAGATATGTATGATAATAGAGGGACAAAAACTTTTAGGTAGTAATTTTATTAATTTCAAAAGATAAAAGAGAGTCTATTTTCCCTTTAATTTTCTTTTTAAATTAACTCTGTTTTCTAGAATTTTTGCCTCATCTAAAACTATTTTGATAGCTTCTTCTTCATTATAATTACAAAGTTTTGCATACTCTTTTGCAATAAGTACTAAATCATTTTTATCTTTTGCCCAAAATTTGTTGAAGTTTTTTAGTCCATCATTTGCAGATATAGTTTTAAATTCCATTCTATTAATATCTACAAGTGAAAATTTATATTTAGAATCCTCTTTAGTTATAAGAATATTTCCAAGTGAATAATCAACATGCCAAACACCTTTTTGATGAATCTCATAAGTAAATTTTGTAAACTGTTTTAAAATTTCTTGATGATTTTCTACTTTATGGTGAAAAACTTCTCGAATTGTTACATCATAAGCTTCATACTTTGATATAAAATAACTTTCTTTGAGTAAACCTAGAGAGAAAAACTCTATAATAGCGATAGGCTTAGGTGTGTTTACATCTAACTTTTGTAGTTTTATAGCATTGAGATAAGATTTTTTTGCTTTCCCATCTCTTATATAGCTATAAGCGATTCGATTAATTATATGAGGAATTTTAAAAGCTTTTACAACACATTTAATCCCATTTAACTCAATGATTTTCAATTCATTTCTTGCTTTATGAATACTGTTATCAGTATCATTAAAAATAGATTTTATATTTAAAAGATCATTTTTAAAATGTTCATAATTAGTGTTTATTCTGTATTTAAAACTCATAAGAGCTACTTAAGTATTTTAGGTATTTGAGTGTTGTTTTCATCAAAAGAGAGTTTAAGTATCCCTGCTAAACCAGAAATATCTGAATCACAAACGAAGCAATCCTCTTTTTTATTGAACTTTTTATATTTATTTTCATAACCCATAAGGTAACTCAACATTTTTGAGATTTGATAGTGTGATATATAATCAAATTTTGTAAATTTATCAGTAATATTTTTAGCACCATTTATTGAATAAACAAAAAATGGAACTTGATATACAGAATCATAATCTAGTCTTCCATGACCATGTCTGCTACTATCTCCAATATTTGTAGCATGATCAGATGTAAAAACAAAGTAGGTAGGTTTATCTGTTTTAGATTTGATTTTTTCTATAATTTTAGAAAAAACATAATCTGTATATAAAATAGAGTTTTGATACTCTAGAGTATTTTGTAAAATTGTTTTATCTGTTGTATTCTCTTTTGTGAATACTTCAAACTTTTTAGGGTAATCAACTTTAAAAGGTGTATGTGAGCCTCTTTGGTGAAGTACTATAAAATTAGACTTTTTAAAATCAATTTTATCTATTGTTTCAACTAAAAACATATCCAAAGCAGCTGTGTTAACATCTTTTGTTTTTGCTGTTCCATCTATATAATTATCAATATATGAAGGGCAAAGATAACCTTTTAGTTGAGCAAGTTGATCTTGTGCCTGAGCACTATAAAAATAGGTTTCAAATCCATTCTTACTAGCCATCTTAAATAGGCAAGTGTTTGTTGAGATTATTTGTGGTACTCCATCAGGTTTTTTAATCATATTGAAAAATGATGGAATTGAAACATCTGTAACTACTCCAGAAGCGATAGCTTTTTTATATATAAAGTTTGGAGAGTTTTTTATAGAATCTAAATAAGGTGTTGTTTTAATCTTGTAATCATAAAGTGACATATATTGATTATGTAGAGATTCCCCCATAATCATTACAATATTTATATCTGGATTCTTTTCAATTATGGTTGGTGTTTCTACTATGGGCTGTTCCAATCCACTATTTCCTGAAAGTTTTTTAGGCATAATATTTCCAAAAAGATAGGAGAGTGTAGTTACTGTATTTTTAATAGCATAATATTCCATATTTGGTCTTGCACCTTTTTTAGAATCTTTTATAAAATTTTTCACAGGCATAGAGATTAAAAATATAATTAGAATAATTCCTAAATAAGGAATTTTAGCTCTATCATCTTTTAAGTTTTTAAGAATGAAATAGATTCCAATAGAGACAATAGCCATTAAAGTTGTAGGAACAATTCCTATTGTTGCAACTGTTTTAAAGGTATCAAATGTTTCTTGGAATTTTGTGAAAAATAGATAATACTCAAGAGGAAAAATCCATGTGCCAAAATAAGAGAAATGCATAAATTGGAACCATACGAATGTGATTAAAATAGCATAGGCAATGGAGATTGCTCTTTTACTCATAAGGGATAAAATTAAAAAATTTATAATTAGATGTTCAGCAAAACTTTTAGGAGTAAGATTAAAAACTAAAATATCGTTGTATATTCTATAAATCTGTTCAGTAGTTATAAAAAGTAAACTAATCAATAGAGATATAGTTAAATTATAGAGAATATTTTTGTATATTTTTTTCATTGTTTGCCTTATGAATTGTGGGATAAGTTTGGAATTATATTAAAAAATTCCTTAATGAAACCACAGATAAAAATGTGATAGAATAGGCTTATGAAAATTACAGCAAATATTATTACATTAAATGAAGAAAAAAACATTGAAGCAGTTATAAAATCAGTTCAAGAGGTTTGTGATGAGGTGCTTGTTGTTGATTCTTTAAGTACAGATAGAACTTGTGAAATTGCCGAATCTTTAGGAGCGAAAGTTATCCATCAAAAGTACTTAGGCGATGGCCCTCAAAAAGCTTTTGGTACTCCATTAGCTAAGTATGATTGGATATTGAGTATTGATGCTGATGAGAGACTAGATTTAAATGCAATAGAAGAGATAAAAAAATTAAAACTTGAATCAACAATTTATGATGCTTTCTCTTTTGCTAGAAAAACATATATAGGAAAAGAGTTTATAAAACTTTGGTATCCAGATAGAGTTACAAGGCTTTATAATAGAACTAAATGTCAGTATACAGTCGAGGGTGGACATGCTAAGGTGGATACTCAAAATGTAGAAGATTTAAAAGCTGATATGCTTCACTACTCTTATGAAAATTATTCTGAAATGATTAAGGTTAGTCATAAATTTATAACAAGAGGTGCAAGAATCTCTTATGAATCTGGGAAAAGAGTTTCATCTTTTGACCCATTTTTACATGGAATAGGTGCTTTATTTAAAGCTCTTATATTAAAAGGTGGTGCTTTTCATGGGGTAAATGGTTGGAATGTTGCTGTTGTGTCTGCTTTTAGTTCATATATGAAGTATGCTTTGATATTAGAGATGCAAACAAATGAGTAAAATAAAAGTAATTGAGCTTTGTTTATCTCCTGACTTAGGGGGATTGGAACTATATATGATTAGTACAGCGAAACTATTGAAAAATGATTTTGAAGTATTATCAATAATCAATAAAGATTCTAAAATTTCAAAATATTATGATGAGAATGATAGATATAGAGAGATTGAAAGAAAGTCATCTTTTTTTATGTTTGGTGGTGCTAGAAAATTGGCAAATATTATAGATGAAGAGGGTGTGAAGATTATTCATATACATTGGACTAAAGATATACCTTTTGTTGTTTTAGCAAAATTACTATCAAAATCAAAACCTAAAATAGTTCAAACTAGGCATATGACAATGACAAGATTCAAAGATGATTTTTATCATAAGTTTTTATATAAAAATCTTGATTTAATTTTGGCTGTAACAAAACAGGTAAAAGAACAATTAGAAAAGTTTATTCCCAATGAGATTAGACCAAAAATTGAACTTTTATATGCAGGTGTTAAAAAACAAAAAGCTCTTTGTGGAATAGATGTGGAAAATTTAAGATCTGAATTAAACTTTAGTAACACAAGTTTTAATATTGGGATGGTAGGTAGAATAAATGAGGCTAAAGGGCAATATTTACTTATAAAAGCAGTGGATATTTTAATTAAAAAAGGGATTGATGTAAAAGCTTATTTTGTAGGTAATCCGATGGAGAAATCTTATCTTGAAGAGTTAAAAAATGATGTAATATCTAAAAATTTAGAAAATAATATACATTTTTTAGGATTTATGAAAAATCCACATAATTTTTATCAGATTTGTGATTCAATTGTTTTAGCATCTAAAAGGGAAACATTTGGTTTGGTATTAGTTGAAGCGATGGGGATGCAAACTGCTGTTATTGGCTCAAATAGTGGTGGGGTTGTTGAGATAATTGAAGATAAAAAAACTGGTTTGTTATTTGAAGTAGAGAATGAAAATAGTTTGGCAGATAAAATACAATTTATGATTGAGAATTTAGAATTGAAAAAAGAGATGGAATCTTTAGCAGTAAAAAAATGTGAAGAGTTATTTGATGAAGAGAAACAATATAAAAAAATAAAAACTATATTTAAGAAGTTAATATGAGTAAGAAAAATACAGCTGTAATTTGTTTGTCACCTGTAAATGGTGGGATGGAATTAGCATCGGTAAAACTAGCTAGAATCTTATCTGGAGATGTTAGGGTAGATTTTATCGCTAAAAAAGATAGTTATATAGAAAAAAAAGCTGATAATGATTTTTCAAAAAATGGTATAGAACTTCATACAATAGATTTTAAAAAATATTTTAGTTTACATTTGATAAAAAAAGTAAGAGAGATATTGATACAAAGGGAGATAAAAAATATAATCTTTCTTGGAGCTTCAGAGATGAAGTCTCTTTATTTTGCAACATATGGTTTAGATATTAATTTTATAATCAGACAAGGTTCAAAAAAAACAACTACAAAGAAAGATATTTTACACAAACTTTTTTATAGTGATGTAAATTATTTTGTTGGAAATTGTGAATATATAAAACAAAATATTATTGATATATTGCCGATTCCAAAAGATTCTAGTGTAGGTAGAATCTACTCATCATTAAAAATAGATGGGGGGATTCAACAAAGTTCTTATCAAGATAAATTGAAAATAGTGTTGGTTGGTAGAGTGCACCCTTTTAAAGGGCAGTTTGAAGCTATCAAAACTTGTGAGATTCTTTTTGATAATAATATTGATTTTGAAATTAAATTTTTAGGTGATATTCAAGATAAAAATTATTATAAAGAGATTCAAAATTATTTAGTTGATTGTAAATATAAAGACAATATAGAATTTGTTGGTTATACAAACAGGGTAAAAGAATATTTACAAGAATCTGATATATTTTTATTTCCTAGTTTAGGGGAGGGGATGAGTAATGCTATAATTGAAGCATTAGGATATGGTTTAATTACTATAATTTATGATGATACTTCATCTCCTGAGTTTAAAGAGTTAGGGTTTCATATACATTTAACAGAGGAGAATAGTGTTGAGGTTTTAAAAGAGAGATTACTTTTTGTTGCTGAAAATATTGTTAGTGAAAAAGAGAAAGCTTTAAAAAATATAGAGTTAGCACAAAAAGTATTTGCCCCAGCTCGTGAAAAAGATGAGTATATTGAATTATTGGTATAAAATTAAGTGATAATTTGATAATATAAGAATATGGATAATTTAATCACAAAAATCAGACCTTCCCAAGAGTTACAAGATAAAATAACATTATGGCTTAATCATCTTTTAGTTGTATATGCTTTTTTAATACCTATACATAACAAATCAAAGGGTAGCCTTTTCTTTGTAATGTTGATTTTATTTTTATATCGGATGAATTTTATGAAGTATTTGAAAGATGCTTTATCAAATAAAATTGTACAAGCTTTTATCGCTTTTTACTTAATATGGTTATTTGGATTTATATATTCTGATAATTTAATATATGCTAAAGATTCAATTAGTAAAGCTAAATTTTTATTATTTCCATTACTATTTTTAAGCTTTTTAGATAAAAGATTTACTTTTAGAGTAGTAAGTGCCTTTGTTTTAGGGATGCTTTTTAGTGAATTAGTTTCATATGGTATACGATTTGAATTATTACCTCATGCTTTATATATTCAATCTTATGAAATATATAAAACTGTTCTTAGTGATCCTTCTCCATTTTTTAAACATACTGATCATAATGTTGGATTAGCAATTGTTGTGGCATTGCTATTATATCAACTTTTAAATAAAAAAATTTCTACTAATTTGAAAATAATTAGTATATTTTTCATGACAACAGCAACAATAAATATGTCTTTTATTGGTAGTAGAACAGGATATATTTTATATATATTTTTAATTTTATTAGTTTTATGTATAACATATAAAAAAAATTTAAAAAAAGCAATTCTAATAGGTTTAATTATTATAGTACCAATAGCATATTTAGCATATAATTATTCTAGTATGATTAATCATCGAGTAAATTTAACTTTAGTTTCTTTAGGCAAAGTATTAAATGATGATAATTATAATTCATCAGTAGGTTTAAGATTAGGGTTCACGAAATATAGTTTAAAAGTGATAAAAGATAATCCTATACTTGGTGTTGGAACTGGTGACTATATGGATGAAGTGAGAGCTATTATTCCAGAAAAACATAAGTACATTGCAAATCCAACTTTGATAGCTCAGCCACATAATGTATACATTAAAACATTATTACAGTTTGGTATTGTTGGTTTACTATCATTATTATTTATATTTTATAGGCTTTTTACATATAAAGATTGTGATGAATATAATAAGGGGGTAATTATAATTTTAACATCAGCTGTTATGTTATTTATGTTACCAGGTAAATTTTATGGATATTTTATATTGCCTATGTTTGTAACATTGATTTCAGCAATGATTACTCAAAAACAAAGAGATATAGATTATAAAGATATAGATATAAAAACATTATCAGCATATGCTTTTATTACACTACTGTTTTTAACTATTGGAATTACAAAGTAAAGTATAAAGGAGATATAAATTGAAAATTGTATATATATCAAGGTCAATAATACCATCAAGAACAGCAAATAGTATCAATGTGATGAAGATGTGCAGTACATTTGCATCTTTAGGTCACGAAGTGATTCTTCTAGCTCCATGGACAAAAAAACTTGAAGAGAAAGGTATTGATGATATATTTGAATACTATGGTGTTGAGAAAAATTTTATATTAAATAAACTTTATTCCCCAAACATTAAATATATGAAGAAAAGAATATATTCATTTAGATGTTTAGGTCAAGTGAAAAAAATAGAGCCTGATATTGTTTATGGTAGAGATGATATGTTAGCTTTTTATTTAACACAAAAAAATGGCTTTTATACTGTATTTGAAAAACATGAACCTTTTGACAATAAAGGATTTAATGATTATTTTTTTAAAAAATTTATAAATAATAAAAATATAAAAATGATAGTTAATTCAAATGAACTAAAGAAAATGTATCTTAAGTCATGCAATATAAAAGATGATTCAATTTTAGTAGCAAATAATGGAACAAATATAATAGCTGATAAACAAATTCCTAGTGGAATTGATATTGACAAAAACAAGATTCAGATTGGTTATGTTGGTAGTTTGTTTAGGGGTCGTGGAATTGATATAATTGTTGAATTAGCGAAAAGAATACCAGAAGCTAATTTTCATATTATTGGTGGAAAAGATAAAGATTTAGAGTATTGGCAGAAGCAAGTAAATTACAAAAATCTAATTTTTCATGGTTTTGTGGAACCAAAAGAAACATATAAGTATAGAAATATGTGTGATATATTATTAGCACCTTATCAAAGTGATAATGAGGGTAATCGCTCAAGTAAATATATGTCCCCTATTAAACTATTTGAATATATGTCATCAAAAAGGGTGATTATTTGCTCAAACTTTAAAGTAGTATATGAGGCTTTAAATGATGATTGTGCAGTATTAGTAGATAGTTCTAATATTGATGAATGGGAAAATGCAGTAATAAACTTGATAAATGATAAAAATAAGAGAGAAAAATTAGCAAATAAAGCTTATGAAAACTTTTTAGAAAATTTTACTTGGAAAAGTAGAGCTCAAAAGATTTTAAAATTTTTAGATGTTAAAGATGATTGAATTAAGTGATTCATATTATATAGGTAAAGGTACAAACAGGGGATGTTATATTCATCCTGAAGATGATCAAAAATGTATAAAAATCACAGTTTCTAATGACTATTCAGAATCTAAAAAAGAGATAAAATATTATAAGTTTTTGCAAAAACAAAATATTTCGTGGGATAATATAGCAAAATATTACGGATTAGTTAAAACAAATTTAGGGGATGGTGCTATTTTTGATTTAGTTAAAGATTTTGATGGAGAAATTTCTAAAACATTATCTTATTATCTACAAAAAGATCAGTTAACAAAGCAAATTTTAAACCCCATTATATTATTAAAAAGATTAAAAAAATATACCTTAGAAGAGGGTATCGTTGTAAAAGACCTTAATACAAAAAATATGTTATATCAAAAAATAGATAAAGATAATGCAAAGTTAGTTCTTATAGATGGTGTTATAAATAATAATTTTTTATTTTATTCAAATTATTCAAATTACTTAGCTAATAAAAAAATAAAAAAGTTATGGAGTGATTTTGAATCTACATTATCAAAAAAATATGCTTTTAATAAATACTTTATTAATTTATTGAATGGTTTGAACTAATGGCTAAAGAGTTAAAAAAAGATATAAGTGAGGTTGTTGAACAATATTTATGTCATAGTTGTGGTTCGTGTTTTACATCTTGTGGACATGATAGTATCAGTTATAGTAAAACAGTAGCAGGTTATCTATTTCCTAAAATAGATTATGATACATGTACAAATTGTGGTTTATGTTATGATATTTGTTCTGGTGAGCATTTTAATGAATCTTTAGTTGCTAAAACTCCAAGTGATCCATTTGTTGGAGATGTGATAGGTACATATATTGGTAAATCAACAGATGAGTTTATATATAAAAACTCACAAAGTGGTGGTATAGTTACTTCTATTTTAACATATTTACTTGATTCGAAAAAAATATCAGCTGCTATTGTAACAACAATGAATAGTGATTATATGCCTGATTCAAAAGGGATAGTTATAACTTCCTCAAAAGAGTTATTAGAAGCACAAAAATCAAAATATATACCAACAAATATTACATCTTTACTTCCAAAAATTGAAAAAATAGATGGAAATATTGCTATGGTTGGTCTATCTTGCCATATGCATGGTTTAGAAAATTTAATAAAAATTAAGAAAAAATTGAATAGTAAAATTATTAAAATTGGTTTAGTATGTGATAGAGTAATGTTACATTCATCAATAGAGTTTTTGTCTAAAAGAGTTACAAACTCAAAAGTAGATAATTTTGTATTTCGGGATACATCAAATAGTAAATATCCAGGTGATATAACAGTTTATAGTGATAATAAAATCAATATTTTAGATAAAAGTTATAGAAAAACAATGAAAAATTATTTTACACCCGCTAGATGTTATTTATGTTTTGACAAGATGAATATATATTCAGATATAGTTGTTGGTGATCCACATGGTTTTGATGGTATAGATAGGGATAATGGAGAGAGTTTGGTAATTACTAGAACATCCCTTGGTGAAAGTATAGTCCAAGAGGTAATAATTGCTAATACTATATTGTTAAGAGATGCATCTTTTGAACTAGCCATTGAGGGTCAAGATATTAATGGTAAAAGAAAAAAATGGAATGCTAATTATAGAGCATGGGAAGAGTTAGGTTATAAGTTACCTAGTTACCCAAAAGATGTTATTGAAAATTCTATTGTTGCAGAAAAAAAAGATATAGAAAAAGCAAAAAAAGCTTTAAAGCATTCATTGAAACTCGATAAGTATATAACAAGAGAAGAGTTAATTAAAGATGCTAATGATTTTTATGAAAATAAAACATCAAAGAAGTCTATTTTTAGTTTTATAAAAAAATTATTTTAGAACAAAAAAAGGAGTATATATGTTAGTTGAGATAAGGGGTGTAGGTTTTGTAAATAAGGGTGCAGAACTTATGTTACACGCAATATTGCAAAAAATGCAAGAGAAATATCCTGATGCAAGATTTGTAATGACACCTAGTATAAATGTATCCCCTTATATAAAAAGAGCAAAATTAGGTTTATATCAAAAAGTAACATATAAAAAACTCGGCATTGAATGGGGAAATCTAGTAAGGCTTATAACTAAAAAGAGAAGAGATATGTATGGCTTGGTTTTAGATAGTGAGATAGATGTAGTTCTTGATGCTTCTGGATTTGCTCATGGTGATCAATGGGGTGCTAAAAATACTATAAAATTAAAAAAATTAACTAAAAAATGGAAAAATAATAATACTAAAGTAATATTACTTCCTCAAGCTTTTGGACCTTTTGAAAATAGCGAAATAAAAAATAATATGATAGATTTAGCTAATAATGTTGATTTGATTTTTTCAAGAGAAACTACCTCTTACAATTATTTAAGTTCAATAGTAAAGGATAAATCTAAAATATATAATATGCCAGATTTTACAAATTTAGTTATCGGCATAAAACCTAAAAATTTTAATAGTGAAAAAAATAATTTTTGTATTATTCCGAATTATAAAATGGAAAGTAAGAGTTGGTCTAATGGTAAAGGTGATTATTTAACTTTTATAGTAAAGTGTATTAAATACTTACAAATAAATGGCAAAAAACCATTTATTTTAGTGCATGAGGGTAAAAAAGATATGGCATTGGCTAAAAAAATATCTGATGAAGTTGGTGGATTGAATATCTTGACAGAAGAAGATGCTCTTAAAGTAAAAGGTATTATAGGGGCTTGTGAAGGTGTGATTGGCAGTAGATTCCATAGTTTAGTTAGTTCTTTAAGTCAAGGGATACCAACTTTAGGAACAAGCTGGAGTCATAAGTATCAAATGCTATTTGAAGATTATAATTTTAAAGATGGTATATTGCAATTAGATGCAAGCGATAAAGAGATAGAGGAAAAGATAGATTTGATGCTAGTCGAAGAAAAAAGAGAAATACTTATAGATAGTTTAGAAGTTAAATCAAAAGAGTTAAAAAAGTTATCTAATCAGATGTGGGAAAAAGTTTTTGAGACAATAAGATAATAATTAATATATCTCTAATGAATTGGACTAAATCTTTTTATTAGAGAATATATTATTTAAGAAGATTGATTTTTTTACCAATATAAAAAATATTATTTTTGCAATTATCTAAATTATTCCCTGTATTTATATAACTATAAACAACAGCTGGTTTTTCTAAATAAATTTTAAAATTTAACTCTCTATATTTATCTATATCATCTGAACTAAGCTCATCTTTTCTAGTTAAAATAATTTCACTTTTTGCATCAAGATGGATTATCCAAAATGTTCTAGGGATAAACTTTAAAAGTAATTGCCAGTTTTCCCTTATGGTAGTAGTTTTATCCATAAAAGATATATTTTTTAGCAGAGAATCATTAAAGAATCTATCAATAAAAATTAATTTTTTTGAAATTAATGAGATAGCTATTAAATATGGATAATACAGTAAAGCAACTAAAATAATTAATTTATGATGTTTATCATCATGCTGATCCTTTTCAGGTTTTTTACCAAGTTTTTTTCTTAAAATCGCTCGATTTATTGGATATAAAATATTATAGATTATTGATCTTCTAACAATTTTTTTAAATCTTTTAATCATAAATTTTTGATTTAGAGAGTTTAAAATTGTAGTTAATAGTGTTGTCTTACCAACACCATCAGGACCAATTATTGGTATAATTGTAATTATTTTTAAAATACTGTTTTTAAGTTTATAAAAATTAGAATTTATTTTATAAGAGGCAGAATTATTATCTCTTTGTAATTCTAAAATAATTGTTTTTATATCAGAGTTTTTTTTATCAAATATACTGATTATACATTTATCATATTCTTCTCTATTGATTGAAAAAGAGTATTCATTTTTAGAAGAGATATTAAAAAGAATTAATAGAATCTTATTTAAGTTTTTAATATCTATTTGTAAATTATTATTGTTTTCTAATATACAAAGATTATTATTTATCTCATTATATATAAGTGTATATAAATCATCAAGATTCATTTGTAACCTTTTTTAAAACTCCTGTCTCATCACCAATAGTCAATATAGTGTTCTTACAGTTTTCTAAATCATTTCCTGTGTTTATATAGCTATAAATAACTGCTGGTTTTTCTAAATAAATTTTAAAATTCAATTCTCTATATTTATCTATATCATCATAACTGAGTTCATTCTTTCTACTTAAAATTATCTCATTTTTTGCATCAAGTTGAATTATCCAAAATGTTATAGGGATAAATTTTAAAAGTGTTTTCCAATTTTTTCTAAGTAAAATAATTTTGTCAATAAATCTTATATTTTCCATAAGGGAATCTTGAAAAAACCTATCTACAAAGATGAGTTTTTTTTGAAAAAAAGCTATCATTATTAAATATGGATAGTATGTTAAACCAGACATAATTACAAGACCTGGATTTTGGTCACTTATCTCATTTTTACCTTTTTTTATCCCTTTTTTCTTTAGTTTATATACATTTAATGGGTATGTTAGATTAAAAACAATAGATCTTCTTGTTATTCTTTTAAATACTTTAAGTAGATATTTTTGATTCAAAGAATCTGTTATAGTAGTTAAAAGTGTTGTTTTTCCAGCTCCATCAGGACCTATTAAAGGTATGATTGTAATTGCTTTTAGAATACTATTTCTAATAGTATAAAATTTTGAATTTATTTTATATCTAAAACTATTCTTATCTCTTATATAAAAAAGAGATATTATTTTTTTAGTAGAACTAATTTTATCAAAGATATAAATTAAACATCTATTATAGTCATCTCTATTTATGGAAAAAGAGTATTCATTCGAAGATGATATGTTAAATATGAATAATAAAATATTATCTAAATTTTCAATATCTATCAAATAGCTTAAATCATCTTGTGCCACACCAAATTTTTTATCTATTATTTCATTGTTAATAAGTGTATATAAATTATTTAAATCCATAATTATCCTTTTTTAATATCTCTTAATTGGTCTAACACCAAGTTTTATTCTTTTTAAATCTTTTTTATACATCTGCATATATTTGTGCCATTGTTTTTTTATCTTGTATTTTGTATATAGTTTACAGTGTCTATAAAACCAAAATTTAAAACCTATTCTTTTCGCTCCTAACCCATCAATTATAATAAGTTTATAGTTTAGAGGATCTATTTTTTTACAAAATACATTGGTCATACTTGTATCAACAAATAAAATAGAATTTTTTTCTAAATAGAGTTTAAGTTCATTTAGAAGATTTTTTTGTAACTCTATTGGTATTAGTTTGTTTGCTATATAATATCTAAATGATTTTGATGGTTGATTATCATAATCAGTAATCCTTTCAAATATTAGACCGATTCCAAAATTAGTATTTATTTCACCATAATATTTTGCTACTTGATTTAAATTAGTTCGTTTCTTTTCTAGATATGACATATATATATGTTCTAACTTATTTTGTTGATTATGAGAATCTTTAACATAAATAATTTTTATAAGTTTTTTATTGTCATTTGGATGAAGAAAACAGCTCCTCTCTCCACCTTTTGCAATAATATCTTTTTTTTCCAATTCTATATAGTTCATATGATATGTTTGATTTTCCATTAATTAATTATAAGTTTTCTTATTCTACAAAAAAATGCATTAAAATGGTATAATCTGATAATGAAAAATAAAAAATACTTTAACTTTATTATAAATTCTCTTTACTCACTATTTAAATTATCTTTAGTAATTTTAGCTTTTATGTTTTTATCAAGATTATATCTTTTTATTAGCTATGGCACTAACTCTTTATATTCAATTACTGAACTATTAAATGCTTTTTGGCTTGGTTTTAGATTAGATTTAAGTATTGTCGCTTATATAAATATTTTACCAACTTTAGTTCTAATATTCATATGGCTTTTTAAACTAGATAAATTGAGAACAATCTCAATGAGAATCTTTAAAATATATTTTATTATATTTACCACATTAATTATTTCATTTACATTTATAGATTTAGTTTATTTTTCATTCTTTGCAGAGCATTCAACAATTATGATTTTTGGTGTATTTGACGATGATACAGAGGCTTTAATTAATACAGCTTTTGCTAACTATAATATCCCTTTAGTAAGTTTAATTGGTTCAATATTTTATATATTAATTTATATATTGGTTTTTAAAATAATAAATAATAAAGAATCAATAAAGGTTAACTGGAATTTTAAAAAACAGATTTTATTTATAATCTCATTAGTTGTACTTATTGGAATCTTAGCTAGGGGTTCTCTAGGATTATTTCCTTTAGCAAAATATATCCCAGATGTTAGTGCTGACCCATTTATAAACAATCTTCCTCAAACTCCAACTTATGCTTTAGTTTATGCTTATAAACAGTATAAAAAAAGTAAAAGTGGAAAATATAACCTTATTAAAGATTTAGGGTATAAAGGGAGAATTAATGAAGCTTTTAAAGAGCATTTAGAGTTAGAAAACATAGACACAGAGAATCTTTTAAACAATATAACTTATACAACAAAATCAAACCCTATTGCTAAAAAGAATCCTCCAAATATAGTTGTGGTTATGGTTGAAAGTTTTGGTATGCCTTTACTTAGTTATCAAAGTGAAACTTTTAATATTATGGGAAAAATTAAAAAACATTTTGAGGAAGATATACTTTTTACAAACTTTATATCAAGCTCAAATGGGACAATCTCATCTTTGGAAGCTTTACTTTTAGATATCCCTTCAAGACCGGGAGCGACATCATTTTCACAAAGTAAATATCTTAACACACCATTTAAACAAGCTAGTGCTAGAGTTTATCAAGATTCTGGTTATGAAACAAGTTTTGTTTATGGTGGGGATTTGTCTTGGAGAAATGTTGGTAGTTTTATGTCAAGACAAGGGTTTGATAGTGTAAAAGGTAAAGCACAAATTGTAAAATCACTTAACTTAGATATTAAGTCTGATGCCCACGATTGGGGAGTTTTTGATGAGTTTACTTACAAATATGTTTTAGATAAACTACATAAAGCTACAAAACCACAGTTTATTTTTGTACTAACAACAAACAACCACCCACCATATACAGTTCCAGCTAACTATAAATCTAATAAATTAGAGTTCTCTAAAAAGCTAACAGAACATATAAAAGGTGATTTAGACTTAGCTCATAGAAGAGTTAAAGATTATGGTTATGCTGTTGATATGGCAGGTGATTTTTTAGATAAAATTAAAGATTCTTCACTTGCTAAAAATACAGTTGTTGTGGTAACTGCTGACAACAATACAGTAGAGGGAATTATGAGATATGATGACTACTATACACAAACAAAAAGAATCCCATTCTATATATATTTACCAAAATATCTAAGGGGTGTGGAGTTTAATACTAAATTAGCTTCATCACATAAAGATATTTTTCCAACACTATACAATTTAACTTTAGATAGTAAAAAATATATAGCGATTGGTAAAGATTTGAGTGATGAAACTCAACTACATTGTGGTTTTAATAAAGCAGATGTTTTAGTTACAAATGAGAGTGGTTTTAAAGGTTCTAAAGCAAAAGGTGTTTTACAAGAGAGATGTTTAAAACACTATAAAGCCTCTTTAGCAGTAACAGAATATATGATAGAATCCCAAGAAAAATAGAGTAAGGAAAACAATTTGAGAGAGATGTTTAGACGATATTGGCCATATATAAAAGAGTATAAATTTCATTACAGTTTAGTTTTGCTGGGGATTCTTATGGTTGTTAGTGCTACAACTGCTACGGCACATATTATGAAACCTTTAATGGATGAGATGTTTATTAAAAGAGATGAGGAGATGTTATACCTAATCCCTATTGGTTTAATAGCTATATATTTTATAAAAGCTACTGGTACATATATTCAGTCAATAAATATGAAATATATAGGTCAGCATATAGTTACAAGATTTAGAAAAATGCTTCTTGATAAAATAGTAAATCTTGATATGGAATTTTTATATATTAATAGAAGTGGGGAATTAATATCTAGAATCACTTATGATATAAATAGATTAAAATCTTTTGCTTCAAGTATGATTGCTGAATTATTTAGGGAAACATTAACAGTTATTACTCTTATTATTTATGTTATTTATCTGAATCATATGTTGGCTTTTTATGCATTAGTACTTGTTCCTATCGCAATATATCCATTGATGTTAGTTGCAAGAAAACTTAAAAAATATGCTCGTCGTGCTCAAAATAAAAATGCAGATATTGTTTCAAGATTGACAGAAGTTTTTAATAATAGTGAAATTATAAAAGCAAACTCAACAGAAAAATTTGAGATTAATCGGTTTGATAAAGAAAATTGGAAATTTTTTAAGATTAATATGAAAACTATTTATGTTGGTGAACTGGTTTCACCTTTTTTAGAATTGTTTGGGGCTGTTGGTTTAGCTGCTGTGATATATTTTGGTGGTAGAGAAGTTTACGATGGAAATATGACTGTTGGTGAATTTACAGCATTCTTAACTGCTGTTGGTCTTGTTTTTCAGCCACTTCGTCGTGTTGGTACTATCTATTCAAAGATTCAAGATGCCATTGCAGCTAGTGAAAGAGTTTTTTCTATTTTAGATAGAGATAGTAAAATTATAGATGGAAAAATAGTTCTTGAACAAGATATTACAAAAATAAAATTTAATAATTTATCACTGAAATATGAAGATACTTATGCATTACAAAATATAAATTTAGAAATTAATAGTGGAGATAACATAGCACTTGTTGGGGATAGTGGAGGTGGAAAAAGTACATTTATAAATATGCTTCTCCGTTTTTACGATCCAAATTCTGGAAATGTTTTAGTAAACAATACAAATATCAAAGAATTTACTCAGGAATCATTAAAGCATCATATATCACTTGTAACACAAAGGATATATATATTTCAAGATAGTTTGGCTTCAAATGTTGCTTATGGACAAGAGGTTGATGAAAAAAGAGTAAATGAAGCACTTAGATTAGCCGATGCAACAGAGTTCGTTTCAAATCTTGATGATGGTATAAATACTGTGATGGAGGAGTTTGGAGCAAATTTATCAGGTGGACAGAGACAAAGGGTAGCTATTGCTAGAGCAATTTATAAACATTCCTCTTTATTACTTTTTGATGAAGCTACATCAGCTTTAGATAATGAGAGTGAAAAGAGGATTCAAAGAGCATTAGATAAATACACAAAAGATAAAATCACTATCACTATTGCACATAGATTAAGTACTATTGAACATGCTGATAAGATTTTAGTGATGCAAAAAGGTAAAATAGTTGCTAGTGGAACTCATGAATTATTATTGAAATCTTCTGTGGTTTATCAAAAATTGGCTGGTACTTTTGATAAATAAATAATTTTTATAAAATTAAGTATTTATTAATTAGTATATGAGTAGAATTAATTTAAGTTTAATTTAAAAGGATTATATATGCTTAAGAAAATTATTTTGGTAGTTGCTATTGTAACTACAATGTTTGCTCAGAGTGAATCTACTTTCCCATCAGATTGGAAAAGTTATGAAAGTGTTAGCACGCCACTAGCAATTATAGGATCTCTTCCAGATTGTAATGCTGATGTATCATCATTACCATTGATTTATCAGGAAACAGTTTCTACTTATTGTGCAGTAAAGTCTGGGGGACCGGGAGCAGTTGCTGTTTTAGTTAACAAAATAGGAGAGGAATCTTTTACTAAGCGTAATGGGAACTATCCAGATGGCGCAGTTTTTATTTTACATTTAAAAGACTTAAAGGTACTTTTTGTAACTACATATAAAGATAATAAACCACTTTATAGTATTTATACAGAAGATGGAACAGATGCTTCTAATGCAGTTGGAAGTGGATTAAATCCAAATGATTGTAGAACTTGTCATACAGGATATAGTGCATTTTGTATTAATGGTCAATGTGCTACAAAAAAATAGTAAAAGAATAGATAATGAATCAAAATAAATCATTAAATGATATATCGTTAGTATATAAGATTATTGTTCCTGTTGTTATATTTTCGATAATATTTGCAATATTTATGGGATATATATTGTTTAGTGAAAAATATGATTCTGAAATTAAAGGTATGAAAAATACAGCTGAAGCTGGATTTTCTGCCTTAGTTCCTATTGGTGAAGCATCAGTTTCTGGTGCAAATATAATGAAACTAAAGTCTAACGATACAAAAGCTATTGCAAAAGCAACAGGGGCATTGGTTATAGATATATATGGTATGAGTAATAAAATACCAAAATCTCTTTTTGCTCCTGAACAACCTCCAAAAGAGATAAAATATAGATTTGTTAACAGTAAGCAGATTGTTGATTCTAAAATTAATAATTTTATTGATTTTATGCACACATCTAAAAAAGATATAGTTTTTAAGGATGGATATTTACTTATCAGGGAAAAACTGAAAACAGATAATGGTGGTAGAGTTATTGCTATCTTTGATGCTTCTGCTATTGAAAAAGTAAAAATAGATATTATTTTTATGTTGCTAACAGAAATTTTGCCATTGCTTTTATTATATATTGTTTTGCTAATTTTTATAGCAAAAAAAGCATTACAACAAGCAAGTTATATCTCTAATGTATTAGCAACTGATGTTAATGATTTAACTAAGCATATAGATATTATTAATAGAGATGAACTTGGTGAAATATCTGATAGTTTTAATAAATTTGAAAATGAGATTAAAAACTTAGTATTAAATATAAAAGAGAGTGGAGATAAAAATTCTTATCAAGTTGAAGAACTTTTAAGCATATCTTCTATTATGCAAACTCATATAAAAAATATGGCAAATGCGATAGAAATAAGTGTAGGATCTTCTAATGAAATAAAAGATGTTTTAGAAGAGAGTACACATGATGCTATACAAACAAAAGATAATATAGTAAATGCAAATCAATCATTAATAGATGTAGATAAAGAGATATCTGATATGAGAAAAACAATAGAACTTGGATTAGAAAAGGAGTTATTAATTGTACAAAGATTAGAATCTTTAGGTTCTGAGATTCAAAGTATGAGAGATGTTGTTGGTTCTATAAATGATATAGCAGATCAAACAAATTTACTAGCACTCAATGCAGCTATTGAAGCAGCAAGAGCTGGTGAACATGGTCGTGGTTTTGCAGTTGTTGCTGATGAGGTTAGGAAATTAGCTGAAAAAACACAACACTCATTGAATGAGATAAATGGTGTTATTTCTGTTTTTGTAGAATCTATTACAACTGCAAATATAGAGATTAATGACAATAAGTCAGATTATGAAAAGCTTGTAAATATCTCAATTGGAGTTAATGAGAAAACACAATCTGTTTCAAATATAATGTTAGAAGCAGTAGAGATGTCTGAAAAATCTTCACGGGTATCTATGGATTTATCTTTAAAGATAAAAGATATAATTTTAGAAATTGAAAAAATAAGTCAATCATCAGAAATAAATCTTCAAAATGTTGATAATATATCAGGCATTTCAGAAACATTAAAAATTACAGCTAAAGAGTTAGATAATCAACTCTCTACTTTTAGGGTATAAGTTATTATA
>Ga0256842_1000530_pt1 | contig 33558 bp, 36 predicted proteins | sample 4559240metaG_FD_185973 | JGI IMG/M metagenome (GOLD analysis project Ga0256842, IMG submission 185973) | Hydrothermal vent microbial communities from Guaymas Basin, Mexico - 4559-240 | ecosystem: Environmental > Aquatic > Marine > Hydrothermal vents | place: Mexico: Guaymas Basin | collected...
TTACAAATAACGCAGACAAAGCAAAAAGTGTTACTATCGCCATCCCTTTTACTCCACGAAGTGATGCCAAAATCATTACTGATGAAGCCTATCGTTATACTAAGGGAAATTTGGCTACATTTACACTCACAGTAGAAGCAAACTCACAAAAGAGTTTTGTTGCAGAATTTATAAACAGAAGAAGATAGATGGCAAAGTATATAATTTTAGACACAGAGACAACAGGCACAGATGAGAAAGACAGAGTAATTCAGCTAGGGTATATGGTACTAGGTGGTAAAGAGGTAGAGGTGCACAATGAGTTCTGCTTAGCCGATGTTCCCATAAACTTTGCTGCAATGGAAGTTCACGGCATCACACCTGAGATGCTAGAGGGCAAACCAAAATGTGTAGAACTTCCTGCATATAAACGTCTTTTAGAGCTCAATACTCCAGAGAACTATATGATTATTCACAATGCACCTTTTGACTTGAAAATGCTTGAAAAAGAGGGCTTTGAAGTGGCTATGAAAGTCATAGATACGCTTCGTGTTGCCAAGCATATCTTTGAAGATGAAGAGGCTCACCGCCTCCAATACTTCCGCTACAAGATGGAGCTCTACAAAGAGGAACAAAAAGAGGCTGATGCACTTGGAATTGAAGTAAAAGCCCATGATGCCATCGGTGATGTACTTGTACTCAAACTCTTCTTAACAAAACTCCGTAAAGCCGTTGAAGAAAAATTCCCCGGAGAAAATCCGGTTGAAAAGATGGTCGATCTGACAAACACTCCTATTTTGGTAAAGACATTTCGTTTTGGAAAATATAAGGGAAAAACACTCCAAGAGGTAGCACAAGAAGATGCAGGATACCTGCGCTGGATGCTAAGCTCCATGGAAAACCTCGACGATGATATGCGTTACTCTATTAACTACTACCTAGGAAATTAAACACAACAAAGAGTAAAAATGCAATCACGCCACTTATGAGAGCATAAGGCAATTGTGTTTTTACGTGCTCTACGACATCACAATCTGCAGCCAAAGAAGAGATAATTGTCGTATCTGAGATGGGTGAACAGTGATCTCCAAAGACTCCACCGCTAATAACTGCTCCCATTGCAAGGGCTACATTTGCATCGAGTCCTACTGCCATCGGTACAGCAATTGGAATCATAATAGAGAATGTTCCCCAACTGGTTCCCGTTGAAAAAGAGATAACAGAGCTCAGTAAAAAAATAACGGCAGCTAAGAGAGAAGGCGAGAGATTATCACTTGCCAAAGATGCCAGATAGAGTCCGGTATGCAGCTCCACAGTCACTTTTCCAATAGCAAAAGCAAACAGAAGAATAAGCGCAATACCAAAAAGCTTTTTTGCACCATAAAAACTTGCCGACAAGTAACTTTTTGTACTCATTTTTCCTCTTAAAACATACAATACATACATAAAACCCAGTGTTGTCAGCATAGTATAAAAGATAGAGCTAGAACCACTCCCTTTTAAAATATTACCCTCTCCCGTGAGGTATAAAAAGAGAAATACAGAAGCAATCATCACGACAATGGGTGCAATCATATAATGTATTGGTGCATGTTTGAGTGTTTGTACCTTTGTATGTGTTGATGCTGCTTTTACTTGCTTCATTGGACCAATATCTATGCCAAACCAAACAACTAAAAAGGTGACTACTAAAGCACTGATTGCATAAAAATTATAGACCACACTCTCTAAAAGCCACTCTAGACTATCTCCATGAATCAGTCCCAAATCTATCTGTGTCGTAATCAGTCCAAGCAGTAGTGCTCCCCAGCCGTTAAGTACAATAAGTGAACTTACAGGTGCCGAGGTCGAGTCACAGACATACGCAAGCTTTGCGTGAGGCACACCCTCTCTATCGCACAACGGACGTCCTACTGCACCGGCTATAAGAGAAGTAATGGAGGACTCAATAAAAATAATAATACCGATAATATAACTAACCATAAGTGCCGAACGAGCAGAAGAGACAAGCTTTGACTTTTGTGTCATATACTCTACAAAACCAGCTATACCTCCACTTCTTTGTAAAAGCTCCATTACACTCCCTACTAAAATAGCAAAGGCTAAAGTTTTTGCAATCCAAGTTTCTGAAAGTAAAGCAATAAAAAGCGAAAGGGCAGCATCAAGTGTTGCAAAAAAAGAAAAATCTTGAAGTATGAAAAGCCCAACTATTACACCACCAAAGAGCGATATAAGCACGTTGCGTGAATAAAGAGCAAGTGCTATTGCCAAGAGCGATGGCAAAACACTTAAGAGTGAGAGTTCTATGAATAGATCCTAAAATTCAACAGAAAGAAGTTTAAGCCCACTGCGACCAAAAGTCTCTTTATAGCGCTCACACTCTTTTTCATCAATAACATTAAAACCGAGTTTTTTATAAAAAAGCTCCGCTTCAAGTGAACCTATTTCAATAACCGTCTGTGCAATACTGTAGCCCTTGAGACGTGCTGTAAGCAGTGACTTTTGCATAAGAGCCTTGAGAACACCCACATCTATAAAGCCCTCCAGCTCTTCCATAAAATCAAACATTATTGCAGTACGACTGATATCAAGTTCGCACTCATAAACTATACTTAATGTATTTTCAATATCTTCAGAACATCCAACTTCTTGAAGTGCTTTTATAAAGACCTCTTTTGTCGCTTTTCGAGGCTCATAGCTACAGAGTGTTCCAACACTTTTTCCATCCACTTCAGCAATCAAAAAGTTTCTATAGTTACAATGGCTTTTTGCTTCTGTTGTTGCAAGCTTTGCAAGTTTTTCTAAAAGTTGTGTATTATCATTTGTTTCAAAAATTAAATCAAACAGCCCATCTTTTTTTCCAGCTCTTGTACTTTGTAGCATCATTTGTGCTAAAAAAGGCGCATCTTCAGCCTTTGCCTGTCTTATTTTTATACTCATAATATTTTTTGCCTTTTTGCTCTTGACTTCATATAATAGTAATAGTACCATACTTTATGATAAAAAGTTTCTTAATTAGCATAAGTTTTTCAACATTGTTGTTTTCATCGCAGCAAATAGTTCTAGTCATTGCCGATGATTTTAATACTTCCAAAGCAAAACTCTCCTGTTTTGAGGGTAAAAAGCAGATTTGTCAAGATATTGAAGTAAATCTTGGCAAAAATGGTCTTGGCTGGGGTATAGGCATACAAAATATAGCTCACGCAGCAGATGAACCTGCAAAACATGAAGGTGATAAAAAAGCCCCTGCAGGTATCTTTAAACTTAGTGAGAGTTTTGGCTACTCCTCACGCAAGCCTTCAAAACTTCCTTACCTCTATGCAGATGAGAATCTTATCTGTGTTGATGATAGCGACTCACCCTTTTATAATCAAATAATTGAAGCTACAGGAAGTGAAAAAAGCTTTGAGCATATGCGACGAAAAGACAATCAATACAAATATGGCATTGTCGTTGCACATAACCCTCACGCAAAGGCACAAAGAGGATCATGTATATTCATACATATTCAAAAGGCACCAAATCACCCAACAGTCGGATGTACTTCAATGAAAGAAGAGGATTTGAAAAAAATTATAGATTGGTTAGATGCAGAGAAGAACCCGATTTTAATTCAAGTTCCTCAAAAATATCTCAAAGAAGTAACAACACTTTACCCTACACTCAAATTGCAGTAAAATCCAGACTAATAGGGTCTTACTCTTCTTGGAGGATGACCTCTTCGATAGGGTACTCGCCTAGGCATTACAGGCGTTGTATAAAAATAAGCAGATTTGTCACTCTCTTTTCTAATAATAAGAGGCGCTTCTTTATCTGCTTTTATAAATTTATTGATAGTTTGAGAGTCTGTAGCTGAAGAGTTTATGCTAGTTGCCGTTAAAGTGATAGGACCTTTTTGGTACTCTTGTTCTGTAATAATAAGCTCTCCGGAAGGTTTCACATTACCAAAAAAAGTAAGCTGTACATGTGTAGTGTTTTGCGTTTTCCATATAAGTTTATACTTTTTAACATTATCTACAACAATACTCTGCGCTTTAAAAAGAGTAATAGTCGGTTGATTCTTTTTTTGTACTTTTACTTTAGGAAGTTCATAAGCATAACTCTCAAGAGAGAATAAAAAGAGAAGAAAAGTAAATAGTATTTTTTGCGGCATCATAAAAAAAGAGGCGTTACGCCTCTTCCTCTTTTACCATTCTATCTTTTGCTTCAATACCCATCAAAGAGAGTCCTGTTTTGATACTAAGTGCAACAACTAGCATCAGCTTTAAGAGTTTTGCTTCATCTGGCGTGCCTATCATTCGCACATCATAATAGAACTTATGCAGTGATGCTGCAAGTGACTTCAGATAATCTGTCAATTTTTGCACCTGACGTGTAGCAAAAGCATCTTCAACCACTTCAGGAAGCAAAAGTGCATCAAAAAGAAGTGCATCCGCGTTCTCTCCAAGTCCTTTTAGTTCTGCCTTCATCATATCAGCTTCACTAAGTTCACTTTTTGAAAGGAGCGTTTTAATGCGTGCGTGAGCGTACTGAATATAAAATATAGGATTTGAACTATCTTGTTTTTTAAACTCAGCCAAGTCAAATTCAAGTGCTGTATCGCTCTTTTTACTTGCAAAGATAAAGCGAAGTGCATCAGCCCCTATCTCTTCTACAATATCACTCATTAAGATGACATTCCCTGCACGCTTACTCATTTTATATGGTTCGCCATCTTTTAAAAGACTAACCATTTGAGAAAGAAGCACTTCAAGTTTTTTAGAGTCATAACCAAGATACTCAATAGCAGCTTTTACACGAGCAATATAACCATGGTGATCTGCTCCCCAAATATTGATGTAGTGATCATAGCCACGTTCAAACTTTTGATTATGGTACACAATATCACCTGCTAAGTAGGTTGGACGACCATCCTCACGCACAACAACTCTGTCTTTTTCATCGCCTTTTGCCTCTGATGCTATCCAAACTTTTCCATCTTTTTCATAGATGCCATCACCCATCTTCTTCATAACTCTGTCCCAGTCATCATAGAGTGTTGACTCATAAACAAAAGTATCAAAATGGATATTTGTATCTCCAAGATCTTTGACGATAATCTTCATCACCTCATCTTTTGCCCACATCGCAAGTTCACGGCGACGTGATTCATCATGGAAAATCTCTACGCCAAACTTTTCCATTGCTCCACGTGAGAGTGCATCAAGGTATTCACCACGATAGTAAGATTCTGGATATTCTACCGTTTCATCAAGAAGATTTTCACGTCCATGAAGTTGAATGGAAAGTCCAAGCAGATCAATCTGATTTCCCGCATCATTTACATAATACTCTGCGGTAATATCATAACCCAAGTGCTTTGCAAGACGATAAAGCGTATCACCATAGACTGCACCTCTTGCATGACCAATATGGAGTGGTCCAGTAGGATTTGCACTCACAAACTCCAAAAGGATCTTCTCACCTTTTTCTTGTGTTGCAAATTTTTGCGGATTATCTAATGCCCAAGAAGCGTACTCACTTAAAAAATCTTCACTCAAACGAAAGTTCAAGTAACCCTTCACGGCTTCTACGCTTGAAAACTCTTCACTATCTTCAAAAGACGAAGCAAGTTCATCAGCAATAACCATAGGAGATTTTCGGAGTTCTTTTGCAAGAGAGAAAGCAATAGGAGTAGCAAAGTGACCAAAAGAGCGGTCACGTGGCTTTTCTAAAACAACCTCACGACCAAGTTTTTCGCGCAGAAGCGCTGATACACGTTGTTTCAAGGCTTACGCTTGTGTCGTAGTTTTTGGTGCTTCTTCAGTAGATGCCACCTCTTCAGTTTTTTCAACTTTTTTAGGTGCTTCTACTTCTACTTCATCTACCTCTTTCATCTCTTGTTTAAAGTTTTTGATTCCTTTTCCAAGACCTTTTGCTAAATCAGGTATCTTTTTCGCACCAAAAAGCAGTACGATAATTCCAAAAATAAGTAGTAACTCTGTTCCGCTAGGCATTCCCATAGTATATTTCCTTTTATAATTTAAGTGGTGAAGTATATCGTTATTTTTCTGTAACTTATCTTACACATCTTCCCACTGGTTCACAAATGCATTTATCTCATCATTTGATTTCTTATAACGTGCCGTTGTTGCGATAACTCGCAACTTATTAGCCGCCTCATCCAAATCATCATTCACAAGAAGATATTCATACTCTGAAACCCTCTGAATCTCTTTTTTCGCCATCTCAAGACGTTTATCAATAGCTTCCTGTGAATCTGTAGAACGATCTTGCAATCTTCTTTTGAGCTCTGAAAGTGTCGGTGGTGTAATAAAAACTGACGTTGTAATATCTCCAAGTCTATTTTGAACAGCAGAGTTCCCCTGTACATCAATATCAAACACAACCAGTTTCCCCTCTCCTAAAGCTTCCCTAACAGGGCGTAGTGAAGTTCCATAATAGTTTCCATGCACAACTGCGTACTCTAAAAACTGATCCTCTTCTATCTCACGCTCGAACTCCTCTTTGTCAACAAAATGATAGTCAACACCCTCAACTTCACCCTTACGCATCGGACGCGTTGTCGTCGAAATAGAGAAATAACACTCTCCAATATCATCAATTATTTTATGAACCAAAGAGCTTTTTCCTGCTCCACTTGGACCTGAAAGAACCAATACTGCACCATTTATTTTACTCATTATTTATTATCCAACTCTATATTTATTGTTATTTTCATGCCCTTCATAGAAGCTGCAACACCTTTGTCACTTAATGCTTCTAGAAGTGTTTTAAGTGCTTCAACACCCTCAACTTTCTCTTCTGAAGCAAACTCCTCTTCCTCAACTTCATCTTGAGCTTCATCAAGTAACTCTGCAACATCTTCTTGTGTTACAGCTTCATCATCTTGTTCTGCTTCTGCACTCTCGTCATCTTCTTCTATCTCTTCTCCAAGAGCAAGTTTGAGATCTTTTGAATTTAAAGCATCAAGTGAATCTATCTCAGCCGCTGCAATCTCTAAAAGTGTTTCATCATCAAGTTCACTCTCCAGATCTTCTTCACTCAACTCTTCTACAGCCTCTTGAATCTGTTGTTCTATATCTTCAACATTTTCACCTTGTGGTTCACTCTCTTGTATATCTTCAAGATCTTCTTCACTCAACTCTTCAGAAACTTCTTCTAAATCAACTGCTTCATTTTGTGCATCTTCATCAGCTTCAGATTCATCGTTATCAACAACTTCTTCTGGCAAGTCAAGTTCTTCTAAAGCCTCATCATCAAGTGCATCCATACTCTCTAGCTCATCAAAGTTATCTTCTAGTTGTGCTACTGCATCATCTTCTTGACTATTTTCTTCTTCTGTTTGCACTTCAATATCTTCAATATCTTGCGTATCTTCCAAATCATCAAGCATCAGTTCATCATCTTCAGCAGACTCTTCAAGCATATCTTCTGCATCCTCTTGAACCTCTTCAAGCTCTTCACTGCTCACTTCTACTGCTTCGTCCTCTTCATTACTCTCATTAAGTTCATCTAATACTAACTCATCTTCAGAATCACCCTCTTCTTCTTGTTCTTCATCCAATTCCTCTTCAATTTCATCAAGATCTAAAAGTACATCATCGTTAGAAATATCAGCATCAGCCTCATCTTCAAGATCTAAAGCTATATCATACTCTACACCCTCTTCTTCAAGAGCCAACTCGTCTGTCACTGCTTCATCAATAGCATCTTCAAGCTCTTCAACGGTATCATTTTGCAACTCATCAAGAGAAAGATCTGTATCAACAGGTACTTCTTCTCCTATCTCAACATCTGCTTCATCTTCAAGATCTAATGTAAGAGCGTACTCCTCAGTAGTACTTGTCTCATCAAGCAGATCTTTTACTTTTTGTGCCTCTTCATCATCTAAAACACTTTCACCAAGCTCTTCGTCATCCAAAGACTCTTCATCTATAAGTGTTTCATCATTCTCATCAAGTTCAAGCATTACAGCATCTTCTGTTACACCTTCACTATCAAGTTCTAATGATTCACTATCAAATTCCACCTGTTCATCTAGCGGAATCTCTTCAAAATCATCAAGATCATCTACCTCATCCAACTCCAAAGTTTCATCATCGTCCAAACTCTCCAGCTCTTCTATCTCTTGTGATTCATCACTTAGATTCTGTGTTTGCGGTGGCACATCACCTTTTGCTATCTCTTTGTCATACATTGCAAAAAGCTCTACTAAATCTGTCGGTAAAAATGGTTTTTTGAGTGTTGAGTCAAATTTCTCGCCACCCTCTGCATCACGACTGCAAATATATAAACTTTTAGAAAAGGAGGTTTTTTTTCTTATCTCATCTACAATCTCATCTCCGCCAATAGTGTCATCAACTACTACCAAGTCATATGCATTATTGACAATATCATCCAAGCTTTGAACTATGTCCAACTCATCCGAAGTCTTTTGTGCACTGAGTGTAACTAATTTATTTACAACCGGGTTATCATTTAAGAGTAGTATCTTCACGCATATTCCTTATGAGAGCTTCTGTGATTCATTTAAAATCATATTATTGTACCCTAAAAAAACTAAAAAAACATCTCTAAAGCATTAAAAGCTTCCTGGATTTGTCCTTTGAGTATCAGCATCACTGCTGTAAGCGTTGCAATAAGAACTGCAAACGCCACCATAATTTTAATAGGAAAACCGATAACCAAAAGGTTAAACTGTGGCATTGTTTTCATCAACATTCCAAAGATAACATCTGCAAGCCAAGAGAGTGCAATAATAGGAAAAGCAATAACAAAACCAACTAAAAACATATTGGATGTTGCATGAATAATATAATGAAAGAAGTCATGACTCATCATAAAACCACCAAGCGGTACCGTCTGTAAACTGTGGTCAATTAAAAGCAGCATCCAGTGATGCAGATTAAGTGCAAGCAAAACCATCAAAGCCAGCAGTGATAAAAACTGTGAAATAATAGGCATAGAAATTCCAGACTGAGGATCAATAGCACTTGCCATGGAAAAGCCCATCATAAACGATATCTGTCCACCTGCAAATGTTATAACATTATAAGCAAGCTGCAGAGCAATACCAACAACAAGCCCCAGCATAAATTCTCCTAAAATAGCAATAATAACAGAAGGAACTGTCAATGCAATATGCACAGCTGGCATAGAGGAATAAAAAACGACGGTAAAGTAAAAAGCCATTGCAGCTTTAATATTCATAGGAATATTATTATGTGAAAATATCGGCACAGCAATAAAAAGCGCAGCAAAACGAAAATAAAGCAATATAAAACCAACAGCATTTGCTTCGTTAAATATCTGTGCTAATTCCATTACTTTACTCTAACTAGCTCTTTATTTTCTAATTTATAAACTTTGTCACACATATGTGCCAAAACTTCATCATGAGTAACAAGCACCATTCCTGCCTCATGTCTGTTTAGATATTCAAAGAAAAGTTCCATTACTTCCTTTGCTGTTACCTTATCGAGATTTCCCGTAGGCTCATCTGCAAATATAATCGTCGGTTTTTTTGTTAAAACCCTTGCAATAGAGACACGCTGTTGCTGACCTCCGGAGAGTTCAGTCACTTTTTGATGAATACAGTGTTTAATCTCTAAACGCTCTAAAAGTTCTTCTTCAATACTCTCCTGAGCTAAAATCTCGGCAACTTCAAGATTTTCATATCCGCTAAACCCTTTAAAAAGATAGTGCGACTGAAAAACAAGTCCAAGCTCATTACGACGTAAAAGAGAGAGTTTTTTAGGCTTCATAGAGAGTATATCTTCTCCAAGGAGTTTAATAGTTCCGCTGTGAGGACGTAAGAGTGTAGATAACAGATGCAGCAGTGTTGATTTTCCACTCCCACTTATGCCGATAATTGCGATACTCTCTTTAGAATTTAACTCTAAAGAAACATCAGAAAAAAGCTCATACTCAAAAGAGTGCGATAAATTTGTTGCAGATAATAGATTCATGAAAAAGATTATAGCTAATCTTTATAAAAGAGAGTTTTAAAAAGTAGTAAATTTGAGGAGTGAGTTAAGCCAAAAGGCTTAGCTCATTTGTGCTGCAACTTCTGCTGCGAAGTCGTCTTCTTTTTTCTCAATTCCTTCACCAACTTCAAGGCGAACAAATTCAGTGATTTCAGCTGTACCACCACATGCTTTAGCTGCTTTTTCAATAGCTTGTGCTACTGTTAATTTGTCATCTAGTACATATTGTTGGTCAAGAAGAGCTTGTTCTTGATCTAAAAGAGTGTTATCTAAGATAAAACGAGCAATTTTACCAGGAATAATTTTATCTAAAATTTTCTCTGGTTTACCCTCTGCGATTAACTCAGCTTTGATGTCAGCTTCAGCCTGAGCCATAACTTCATCTGTAAGTTGCATCATAGATACATATTTTGGAACATTTTTAAGAGGTTTTTTAAGTCTTGCCAACTCTTCATTCTCTTTTTTCAATGCTTCAATACGACCATTTGTTTCACCTTCAACATATGCAGCATCAAAATCTTTGTAGCTAAGTGTTGTAGGTTTCATTGCTGAAGCGTGCATTGCAACTTGTTTTAAAGTATCTCTCATACACTCAGCAGTTTTCTCTGAATCACATTTCGCTTTAACGATAACTGCAATTCTGCTGTTTGAGTGAATGTAACCATTCATAGCTTCTGTTGGTTCTGCTTTCATTACTGCAAAACGGCGAACTTCAATTTTTTCACCGATTTTTGTAACAGTTTCAACAAATTTTTCACCATATGCAGAAGCATTCAGTGCTTCAACATCAGCAGGTTCATTATTGAAAATCTCTTCTGCAGTATCTTTTACAAGATTTTGGAAACCTTCATTTTGTGCAACGAAGTCAGTTTCAGAGTTTACTTCTACAACTGCTGCTTTTGAGAAATCGTCAGCCATTTTATAACCAACAAGACCTTCTGCTGCAACACGGTCAGCTTTTTTAGCTGCTTTAGCGATACCACGCTCTTTAAGCAGCTCTTTTGCTTTTTCCATGTCTCCATCAGCTTCAACCAAAACTTTTTTACAATCCATCATAGGAGCGTCAGTCGCTGCGCGGAGCTCCTTAACCATTGCTGCTGTTACTGCTGCCATAATTATGCTTCCTCTGTAGTTTTTTCTTCAGTTGCCGGAGCTTCAGTAGATGCTGCTTCTTCACTTACAACTTCTTCAGTTTGCTCAACTTCTTCACCTTGACCATCACGAAGAGCTTTACCTTCATTGATAGCAGCTGTCATTTCACGACAGAAAAGTTGAATAGAACGGATAGCATCATCATTCCCTGGAATTGGGTATGTGATAAGGTCTGGATCACAGTTAGTGTCAAGTGGTGCAACAACTGGAATACCAAGACGACGAGCTTCAAGAACTGCTGTATGCTCTTTTACTGCATCAATTACAAAAAGCATATCTGGAAGTTTTTTCATATCACGGATACCACCGAAATATGATTCAAGTTTCACTTTTTTTCTTGAAAGCATAAGTGCTTCTTTTTTTGTAAGAAGATCGATTTGACCATTTTCTTGCATTTCAGTAATAACATCCAATTTACGAATAGATTTTTGAATAGTTGGGAAGTTAGTAAGCATACCACCTAACCATCTGTTATCTACGTATGGCATATTACATGCGATTGCAGCTTCACGAACTGAGTTACGTGCTTGTTTTTTCGTACCAACGAAAAGGATAGTTTGCCCTTCTGCTGCTGCATCAAGTACAATTTGGTATGTATTACGGAAATAACGTAATGTTTTTTGTAAATCGATAATATAGATGTTCTTTCTTACACCGAAAATGAATTTTTTCATTTTTGGATTCCAACGACGAGTTTGGTGTCCGAAGTGTACACCACATTCTAATAGGTCTTTCATAGTTACCATAAGAGGTCCTTAAAAGGCTTCATAATGAGCCAGAAATTTCACTGGTTGGCTTTGGAGATGTCGGACATTGACTCCCTAAAAAGGAAGTTGCACCAGTTTTTTGACATAACCTGTTAATATTTTCAACTGCAAAACAGAAGAAAAATCCGCGAATTATACTCAATTTTTATTTAAAATCAGCTTTTAGCTCCTCTAGCTTCTCTTTAACTGCTTGAACATGCCCTTTTACACGAACTTTTTCCCACTTGGCACGCACAACACCCTCTGGATCAATAATAAATGTTGAACGAACAACACCCATATATTCACGACCATAATTTTTCTTGAGTTGCCATACACCGTACTCTTGCATCATCTGAGTTGATTCATCACTTAAAAGTGTAATGCCAAGCTCTTTTTTCTCAATAAAATTTCTATGTTTTTTTGTACTGTCTGCGCTCACGCCAAGAATAATTGCATTGAGTGAAGAGAAATCAGGTGCGGCTTCAGTAAATTCACACGCCTCTGTTGTACATCCTGGAGTGTTATCTTTTGGATAAAAGTAAAGCACTATCCATTTTCCTTTTAAATCTCGTAAACAAATTTCAATATCATCTTGATTTGGCAAACAAAATTCCGGTGCTTTCATTCCTACTTCAATCATATCTTTTTCCTCTATTTTAAATTTCTCTTTTTCTGATAGCGATAGTATATCGCGCCAACAATTACAAGCAGCACAAGCACAAGAGTAGTTATCTCTTTTAAGTACTCTTTTATAAGCTCCTGATTTTCACCAATAAAATAACCCAAAAGCGTTAATATCAAAGCCCAAATACCTGCACCAAGCGTCGTAAAAACAGTAAACTCCAAAAGGTTCATCTTCGCAAGTCCCGCAGGAATGGAGATAAGCTGACGAATACCCGGAATAAGCCGTCCGGTAAATGTAGAGATATGTCCATGCTTTTTAAAGTAATGTTCCATCTTCTCTAAAGCCTCATGTGAGATAAAAAAATATTTCCCATAACGGAGTAAAAACTTTCTTCCAAGTGTAAATGCGAGATAATAATTCACTAAAGCTCCGACAATACTCCCACAAATCGCACTTATCATAATATATGTAACACTCATCTCACCCTGACTTGCCAAATACCCAGCAGGAACAAGTACAATCTCAGAAGGAAAAGGAATAAAACTCGACTCAATCGCCATCATAATAAAAATACCAAGATACCCCCAGTCAAATATCAAATCGACCAACTGTTGTGCGAGTTCATGAAGCATTGTATTTTTCCTTTAGTTTTCTAGTTTTCATTTACTTTCCAATATCCGCGAGTAGAGCCAACTCTTTGTATCAGTCCAAGTTTTTTCAGTTTGGCTATATTCTCTTCAATTTTTCGTGTTGAAATTCCAACTGCATCAGATAATTTTTTAGCGCTTATTTTAGGATTGATTTTCATCAATCCTACTATTTTTTCTTGATTTTGTGTTAAATTACCGACCTCATTTCCGACCCTATTACCGACTTTTACAATAGTTTCTAAAATCATCTCCAACATAAACTCAACAAATGGTGTACTCTCTCCCATTGAAGTAGCATCTTCAATAGCTTTATAGTAAGCTTCTTGATGTTCATTGACCATACTCTCTATTGGTAAACTCGAAAAAAGTACATTATAATTATATAAAATAACACTCTGCCAAAGTCTGCCCATTCTCCCATTACCATCACAAAAAGGGTGAATAAATTCAAACTCATAATGAAAAACAGATGATTTTAAAAGAAAATGCTCATCACTCTGTTTCAACCACTCAAAAAGCTCTTCCATAAGCGTAGGTACCAAAGAGGCTTTGGGTGCTATATGTCCGCCAACACTCACATTGAATGTTCTAAAAGTTCCGGCGTCTTTTAATATCTCACCCATTAATATCTTATGCGCCCTTAAAAAATCCAGCATCTCTGTGTAGTTATAATTCTCAAGCTCTTGATATGCTTTAATAGCTCCATGTACCTCTGCTAACTCTGTGGGAGTACCTAAAACTCTTTTTCCATTCACAAGAGCAGTAATTTTTTCCTCGCCAAAAAAATTCCCCTCTATTGCCAATGTTCCAGAGAGCGTCTTTATGCGATTTTTTTTTCTTAAACGAAGTGCAATATCTTCATTAATACTATATTTTAGTTTTGTAATATTTTCACTTATCTCTGCAATTAAAGAGAGAATTTTTGATGTAATTGTATAGGGTGGTTTATAAGGCATCATCCACACCATAAAGTAGTCTATCTATATCTAAATTATCATCTGAGTAAAAATACTCCTCTAAAAGTGGTCTGATTTTATACTCTTTAACAAATTTAAGATCAAGCTTTTCACCCATAAAGTAACTATGTCCAAGTAAAAAATCTTTACCTAATGTTTTTTCTATATATTCATTGAGATAGAGCATCAATCTCTTTGCATCTTCATTAAAAACCAAATGACTATTTGGCTCCATTTTCAAAAATGTAAATCGTCGTCTTAAGGCAATATCAATTGTAGCAATTGATTTGTCTGTAGAGTTCATCGTTGCTATTATGTAAAGATTTGACGGAATAACAAACTTCTCTTTAGAATATGGAAGAGTCACTGCATAAACATCTCTTTTATCTTCTTCTATTAGCGTAATAAGCTCTCCAAAAATTTTAGAGATATTTCCTCTATTTATCTCATCAATTACTATATAGTAGTTTTGTGCTTTATTATCGAGTGCTTTTTGTGCAAGAGTTTTAAAAATACCCTTTTTAAGTTTTATATTACCCTCTTTAGTAGGACGAAAACCTTCTATGAAATCTTCATAAGAGTAACTTTGATGAAAAGTGATAAACTCTACTCTCTTTTGGTTTTCTATCTCTTTATAAGCTTCTTGATTAAGTTCTAAAACTTCACTGCTTTGACTGTTTGTAATAATATCAAAGATAGTTTTTTCATCTTCACCACTTTCAATCATAGAGATAAGGCGTTGATAATTATGTGTTTTTCCTACTCCGGGAGGACCGTAGAGGATTATGTTTTTAATTTTATTTTTTTTAATATTAGCCAACTGAGAAAAATTATTTTCTATAACTTTTATATCAAATTTTTCTTGTTTTGCAAAATTTATCATATGATTTATATTATCACAATCCCCACCATTATTTCCCCACTGAGTTGTAAAATATAACTTTAAGCCATTATAATCAATTGGACCAAAATATCTCTTTCTTGTATTATCTGGTTTTAACAACCAATCTGATTCTATTAAAACTACAGAATGATTATTACAATGCATACTACTAAAAACCATTTTTATATCATCATAACTAAGTCCCGGATGCAATTTTAAATAGTAGTTGAAAATTTCAAAGCACAAGTATCTCAGTGCTCTATTATTATGACTATTTTTTTCATACCTATTCCCATTAAATATTACTGTCAATTCAACTCTCCTACTCTCTTTTTTAGTTCAGAAATAAACTCTTCATACTCACCATCAAAATCCAAATCAATACTTCGCATTTTCAATTCTATCATTGTATCATTTTTCCCTAATTGTAAATCTTCACATATATCTTGTATGTGTTTTGGATAAAGTAACATTGTTTTTGATTGCTGAAAATTTGTACCATAAACAAACATCTGATACTTGTCAGCCACACGCAAATCTTCTTTAGTGCTTACTTTTTTATATTTTGTATCAACAATCATACTATCGGTTACAATATCAGGTTTTAAAACAAGACTTCCATAATTACCCCGCTTTTGTAACTTTGTAGAGATGTCAATATCTTTATAAATCTTCCCTATAAAACTCTCAAAAAGTTCATTCATATCGAACAAAAATGCAAAACTTCTTTCACCTTCACTAAACATAGGTATTACACGCTTTAAAAGCATCAAAGCCATTTCATAACTCAACCTAAATCTAACATTGAGTCTTTCAAAATGTATATTGAGATGAGAAATATCAAATTGCCTCTCACACACCTCATCTAAAACAAGCAGAGACTCTTTGAGCAGTTTTTTATTCTCTACATAAGGAAGTAAACTTTTTAAAGCAAAAAGAAAAAATTGATTTAGCTCATTATCTTCACTAAACTCATCAAACTCACAATAGACTTTACTCTTTGTAAAGTTATGGCGTATATTTTGCGTGAGCAGATATTTTCCACGAAGTGTTATTAAATTTTCTTCTTTTGTAATGTAGGTTTTATAGAGTCCTTTGGTAAACTCACGCAAAAGTTCTTTTGCAAAATACTGCACTAAAACCTCTAAAAGAAAACTACTTCTATAGTTTTTGGCTTTTGCAAAATCTTGATTTTGAAGTTTTATATCGTAAGCATACAGAAGCATATAGATAAAAATATCTAAATTACGAACATCCTCACGCCTTGTCACTTTTGGCAAAATATAAATATCTCGCCCCTTTATATGCAAAACACCGCAATATTGGAGTGGTTTTACCTCTCCCCACTCCTCTTTAAAAAAAGAGTGCAACTCTTTATGAGTTTGAATATATCTGACTATCTCTTCATCGTCAATAGCCTCATACTCATAAAAAATATTTTTATTCATTATGGCTAAATTTTTGCCTCAACATCTTTTATCATCTGCAGAGCCACATCTTTTTTGGCATATTTGAGTAATTTTTCGCTTTTTTCTTTGAGGTTTGGCTCTTTAATGATGGAGATAAGTTTTGATTTTAAGCCTTCTCCCTCACGTTCAAGCCAACCCATCTCATTATCTACTATAAACTTTGCATTATAGTATTGATGATCTCCCGCAGCATAAGGATAAGGAACATAAAGAGCCGGGCAGCCGTTTGTTGTCAGCTCCCACAGGGTTGAGGCTCCGCTGCGTGAGACTGCCATATCTGCCTGATTTATAAGTACAGGCAACTCTTTTGTAAAGGCATAAAGTTCTACTTCAACGCCAAGCTTTTCATACTCTGTTTTTACACGTTCAAAGTCTGCTTCTCCGGCTTGATGAATAATCTTAATTCCTCTTTTTTTCAGTTTCCAAGCCACTTCAAGAGCTAGATCATTAATCGCTTTTGCGCCATGACTGCCACCAAGAAAGATGATGGTTTCTAACGCTTCACGCAAATGTGCTGTTTTATAAAAAATCTCTTTAACCGGATAGCCCTGAATTGGAGAATTGTTATCATATGCAGAGACAAAACTTTTTGCAAATGGTTTTAAGAGCGCATTTAGCCGTCCTGTTACCGCATTTTGTTCATGAATGAAGAGTGGTTTAAAAAGAGAAAGCGTTGCTAAAGAGGCAGGTGCAGCGGAGAATCCCCCAACACTGTATGTAGCATTGATTTTATGTTTTTTGAGTATCTTGCGTGAGCGAAAGAGTGCTTTTACAATCTTATAAAGTGCCTTGACTTTTGCAAAGCCTTTTTGGTTAACAACACCTGTCGTTTCCAAAAAATAGACATGCGAAAACGGACTGCCATGTTCAAAATATTTTCTATCCTGCCCTTTCGTTGAGCCGATAAAGATGCACTCATGCCCTTCAGCAACAGCAGCTTCGACAATCGCCTCTGCTATCATCAAATGCCCACCTGTTCCACCGCCTGTTACACATAATCTCATTATTTACCTCTAACTCATATCTGCTTTTTTACTTGCCATCAACACCATACCAACTCCAAAAGAAGCACCCAGCATAGCAGAACCTCCATAAGAGAGAAATGGTACAGATATTCCCTTAATCGGTGTAATTCCACTAATTCCATACGCATTTACCAAAAAAGCAAATGCCAAAATAAGTCCAATTCCTATACTAAAAAGGTATAGACTTGTATCATCTACACGATTTGCCACTTTAAAAATTCGCTGCAGCATCCACATAAATACCACGACAACAAAGAAGAGCCCGACAAAACCAAACTCTTCACTAAGACCTGCAAGCACAAAGTCGGTATGTACCTCTGATAAAAATCCAAGTTTAAATGTTCCGTTTGCAAGACCTGTACCAAAAAAGCCCCCATTATGAATGGCATTAAGAGAGTTTCCTATCTGATAAGGTTCTACCTCAACTGGAACACGCAGTTTATCTGCTATGACATCCGGCAGAAGCTCCAAAACAGAGTTTTGCGCTATAGACCACCATGATTTTATACGCAGTATTCTATGCTCGGCAGTTAAAATAAAAACAACAACAGCTGTAAAAATTCCGCCTAAGATGCTCAAGAAAAAACGAAAGCTACTCCCTGCAAATATGAGCATAAAGAGAAGTGTCGCACCAAGAACTACAACCTGCCCTAAATCTTTTTGTAAAAATGCAATAATAAACATCGCCATAACAAAGATGACACCATAAGGTAAAAAACGCTTAAACTCATTTTTGAGTCCCATACCATCATGGTGTCCTAGTTTGCGTGAGAAACTCCAAGCAAGAAAATAGACAAAGCCAACCTTGAAAAATTCAACAGGAGCTAGAGAGAAACCGGCTATTTTTATCCACCGCTTTGCCCCTCCAACCTCAGAAACAATGCTTTCAGGAAGAAACGGCATCGCCATCATCAAAATCAAAGAGCCAAAAAAGAGAGTAAATCCAATAGGTTTAAGCCACTTGTCTGGATCAAGTTGCGAGAGTGTGTAGATAATACCTATACCTAAAAATGCAAAAACAGACTGACGAATAACAAAGTGAAACTCATTGACACCAAAGAGTAAAACAGTATAGGTTGTAAGTGTATATGAGAGAATAATACTCAGACCTATAAGAATACTCACAAGTGTAAAAAGCTGTCTGTCTGCTTGCATCAATCTACTTTATCTTGTTGATTTTTAAAACAAACTCAACTTCTGGTTTTGAGATGTGCAGCTCTTTTGCAATGGTATCAATAGCTACGCCCTGCTGAAAAAGTGAAATGATCTTTTCATCATCATTACCGTGAATAGACGAGGGAATGCTAATCTGCTTAACACCACTCTCTAACTGCGCAATGCGAGACTCTATCTCAACTTCAATACTTTCAATGTTGTTTTGTATCTGCTTAAGAGCCAAGGAGAGTGGTTGTACCATATCATAAACACTACGTTCTATCTCTTGGTATATCTCATCATCACTCATGCGTGAGGGAGCTTTTTTGATGGCAGATTCTGTCTCTTTTAGTTCACGTTTGAGATAAAATAGCTCTCTATTGAGATCTTCTACCACAGAAGCAACTGAACGAATATTGCGTGAATAATCAGAATCTTTTGTATATACATAGTAAAGCAGATAAAGAATCACAGCCGCCATAATAACGATGACATACTCAATATTAAATTGAAAGTTTTCTATGTTCACTGTTTTTTCTCTCTTGTTTGACGAATCAAGATTCTCTCACGTGCGGTCATATAAGCTGCCCACTCTTTTTCATCTCTCTCATGCATACGTACTATCTCTGCAAGCTGCGAATCCACTGCTTTAAAAAAGAGCCCGACATCACGTTTTGGGTGCACCGGCATCGCTACACGTCCATAGTAAATCTTTCCTGCTTCTAAAAGTGGCTCTTTGAGTTTAAAGTGTTCAAATCCAATAGAGTCTATCTCTGCTTCTTGCGTGAGAGATACCCGTTTTGGCACCTCATTTTTTAAAAATGCCTCTAGGGCATCTATCTTTCTATGTAACTCCACGACAAGATTTAAAAGTACCGGATCTGTCTCAGCAGTATCTCCTCTTGCTTTTGCAAGTTTAAGCCACTGGCTTATGGGATCATCATCACTCTCGCTGAGTTGTTGAAACTCCCTCTCGTATGCCTCTTTATCTAACGAAGCTTCTGAAAACTGTATGCTTATGGGTGCAGGGACTAAACGTGGTTCACTCATGCGGCTATCCTGTCAATAATAATAAGTAGAAAAAAGGCAATTCCGAGATATCCATTTACCGTAAAAAAGGCACGGTCAATCTGTTTGAAATCTTTTCGTACTAAAGTCTGTTCATAATAAAGCACAAATCCGCTTCCAACTGCTGCGACATAAGCAAAAAATCCCAATCCTGCCGCCCAAACAAAAAGAAGCCAGAAAAGCACCGTTAATGCATGAAAAAGAGCAGAGATAAAAAGCGTTGCTTCTGCTCCATACTTAGAAGGAATAGAGTGTAGTCCCTCCTCTTTGTCAAAATCCATATCTTGCAGTGAGTAGAGCAGATCAAAACCAGCCACCCAAAAGATAACTCCCAGTGAAAGCAAAACCGACCAAAGAGGAATCGTAGCATTCACAGCAACAACACCGGCTATTGGTGCAAGTCCAAGAGAAATACCCAAAATAACATGCGCCAAAGAGGAAAAACGTTTAAAATATGAGTACGATCCCAAGACAAATAAGATTGGCACAGAGAGTGCAAATGCCAAAGAGTTTATCATATAAGCTACTGCAATAAAGACAAATGCGTTCACGGCTATAAATATTAACATACTCGCTGCATCCAGACGGCCATCTACATTTGGTCGTGTTGCCGTGCGTGGATTTTTTGCATCTATATCTCTATCGGCATAACGATTGACACCCATTGCAAAATTACGTGCACTCAGCGCTGCTAAAACACCTAAAATCAGCAATCCAAATCCAAACCATCCATCGGCTGCAACAACCATTGCAATAAAGATAAACGGCAAAGAAAATATAGAGTGTTCAAACATCACAAGTTCATTAAAATCTTTTGCTTTTTGAATTAATCGTTGCAATTTCCACCCCATATTTTTATTTGTTGTATTTTATCCAAAAGTGAATTAATTTTTAATGATATGAACAAGATCTTGCTCTAAATTAATATCTATCAAACAAAAAATTCAGTAAAATAGCTCTTCAATATTTGAAGGTCAACCATATGAAATTTACTTTTTTACTTCTATTAACACTCTTTTTTACAGCCTGTAATTTTGGTGACTCCTCCAAAGATATTGCCGCTAAAAAGCTTCAAGAAAAGAAAGCTTTTGAAGAAAAAATAGCAAATTCAAAAGAGGTGCAACTTAAAAAGATAGATGCGCTAAAAGAACAAGAGTTAGCAAAGATAAAATCCCAAACAACATTGGCAAAACTTGAAAAAGAGCAACTCTTAGAGAAGATAAAACTTGAAGCAGAGGCTGAGAAAGAGAAACTTCTACTTGCACAAGCAAAGGACAAAGAAGCTTTTGAAGCAAAACTGCGTAATTTGGAACGGGCTGATTCAATGGAGATCAAGCGCTATCTGCTTGTTATACTCTTTTTACTCTTAATCGTCATCAGTTACTTCGTCTATCTCTACTTCAAACGCAGACATGATGACAAGCTTCGAGCCTATCAAGATAATCTTGACAAATATTTTCATCAACAAGAGAATATGGCACGTATGCGTATAGCCGAGAAAATTATTGACACTGTAGCAAGTGGAAAACTCGCTAAAGAGCAGGAAAGTGAACTCATTAAAGCACTCAGTGGCAATATGCAAGTCAAAGAAGAGACAAAGCTTCTCTCTGAGATAACAGAAGATACACAAATCATTCAAGAGAGTAAAGAGTAGCTCTCATTTGAACTTGTGTTATAATCCGCTTATGAAACAACTCGCACTCATCGGTCCGACAGCGTCCGGAAAAAGTGACCTTGCCATTAAAATCGCCAAAAGCATAGATGCTTACATTCTCAGTATAGATTCACTCAGTATCTATAAAGAGATAGATATCGTTGCAGCCAAACCCTCTAAAGAGGAGCTGCGTGAGATTAAACATTTTGGCATTGATGAGATATACCCAGATGAGCATTTTAGTGTGGAGATTTTTATAAAGCTCTATCAAGATGTAGTGCAAAAATGTAAAGAAGAGAGTAAAAACCTCATCATTGTCGGTGGTACATCTTTTTACTTAAAATCACTTCTTGATGGGCTCTCATCACTTCCAAAAATTACACCCCTCACGCAGGAACGTGTCAAAGAAAAACTCAATAAGCTCACGCAGAGCTACGAAGCATTAGCAGCAAAAGATGCGAAATATATGCAAAAAATAGCACCAAATGACCGCTACCGCATTGAAAAAGCGCTCCTTATCTATGAAGCTTCAGGCTTGACACCAAGCGAATGGTTTGCAAAAAATCCACCAAAACCTGTTATTACAGATCTACCGATTTTCAACATTGATGTAGAACGTGAAATTCTACGTGAGCGCATAGCAAAAAGAACGCAGCAGATGTATGACATGGGGATTATCGATGAAATCTCCTATCTTGAACAGAAATATACAAGAGCACCCAATGCCATGAAAGCCATTGGCATAGTGGAGGTATTGGACTATTTAGATGCAAAAATAGATAAAACAGAGATGCTCCAACGCATCACAACACATACAGCACAACTTGCCAAACGTCAGCAGACATTTAACAAAACACAGTTTAAAAACATAGTGCATGAAAAACTAGAAAATTTAGAATCTTTACTACTCAAAAATTTCTAAAAGCCAATATATAAAATAAAAATCTGCAGATTACGTTCTTATTTTATTTAGAGTTCAGAGATCAATATTTTCACTTGGTTCACCCAGATAAAATCCCTGTACCCGCTCAATATCAAGTGATTTTACTATTTCAAATACTACCTGATTGTGTACATATTCTGCTACAACAACCAAATTTAGTTTTTTGGCAAAATCTACAATTGTTTCAACTACTATAAGTGAGTTTTTATCTGTTTCAAGATTTTTTATCAGACTTCCGTCAATTTTAAGATAGTCAATATCAAGTTTAAGAATATGCTCAAAACTGGAATAGCCCGAGCCAAAATCGTCTATAGAAATTTTGCATCCCAATCGTTTTATATTTAAAATAAACAAGGAAACTTCCTCATAATTTTCAACTCCCTCTGTTTCAAGGATTTCAAAGACAATCTTGTTATTTACATTATATTTTTTTATGCTCTTTTGAATATATGCAACCATATCTGCATCAAGCATATCGTTTATAGAAAGATTGACAGAAAATGTTGTCTCTTTATGTTGAAAATATTGACAACTTTTTTCAATCATTATTTTTGTTAATTGCGGATAAAGTTTACTTTTTTGTGCGATTGTCAAAAATTTATACGGACTTATAACCGAACCATCGGTATCAATAAGACGGATTAAACACTCATAACTGACAACCTTTTGCGCTTGCACATCAAATATAGGCTGAAAAAAAGGAACTATTCTTTCCTCTTTAATAGCATTTTTTATTTTTTGTACCCACTCCATGTTTTCTTTATACTGTTTTTGTATATTTAATTTTTCATTGTAAAGTAAAAAATATTTTTTTTGTTCTTTGGCAAGTTTTAATGCAATATCTGCCTTTTCAAGCATTCCATCTCTCTCCATAGTACCACCGAAAGTAACCCTTATATAAATTTCACTCTCTTCATACTCAAAAACCATCTTTTCAATCTCTTTTACCAAACTGTTAACATTTCTCATAAAAGTTCTAAATGACGGCTTTTGTTGAAAGAACAGAGCAAATTCATCACCAGAAAGACGATAGAGATAGATATTTTTCTCATCTCTAAGAAAATTTTGCAATTTTTTTGCAAATTCTTTTAAAACATAATCCCCTGCATTCTGTCCGTAAAAATCATTTATCTCTTTAAAATCATCAATATTTAAAATCAGTAGTGCACTATCATTTTTTATCTCTTTGATTTTTTTAAAAAGTTTTCTTCTGTTTGGCAATCCTGTCAAAACATCTACAAACAACTGTTCACGCAACTCTTTGGTTTTCTTGCTTACTTCTGCTTCCAAATAGCTATTTATATCTTTTTGTTTCCTTGCATAATCAAATACTTTTTCCTGCATCTCATACAAAGCTGAGAGAATTAATGCAATTTCATTGTTTTGATTCATAGGCTCTATTGTAAGCCTTTTCTCTGGAGAAAAACCTCTTAAAAGTCTAGCAACTCTCCGCAAAGGTTTTAATAAATCTTTTATATAAACACTAAGTAATACAAAAATTATTAAAAGTATTACAAGCATTAACACGAGCAAATTTGTATACTTATGCGTGAGCTGTTCATAATTATGATTTGAATAATTTAAAACAATTGTCCCTATTTTCTTCTTTGAATTTGGCCGAAAGATATCTTTTTTAATTGTAAAAAGAGTTTCGTAATTATTTTTACCGTGAACCTCAATAACTTCTTTTTGCTCTTTCAAAATTTTTATAGATAGAATATCTTCATTTTTCATCAACTGCTCAAGTATATTCTGAATTTTATTTTCCATTCCAAAATAAATATCTATGGCTATTAATGGCTCTATAGTTTTTACTATGAGGTTTGCTTTTTGCAGTTCTACATTATAAAAAGCTTCTTTATTTATTTTTTCAAATGCGAAGAAAACCCCCATAATTATAATAATGGAAACTATAAAAATAGAACTCATAATACGAAATGACAATGATCCAAAGTTTGTTAATTTCATATACTTATTCCTATTCCATCCCTACTTCATCTCAATTGTATCATAAAAAATAAAATTAAAGACTGTTTTTATCTATAAATTTTACCATAGGAAATAAGGAATCAATAAAATCAATATTTTTTACATGAAGATATTTTATGTTAAAATAAAGTATTGTAGATTTTTCTATAATTAAAGATAATACCAAACCATCTTTTAAATTATTTACATCGTATGAAAAACTGACAATTCCTTTTTGAAAAGCAATATCTGCAGCTTTTTTAATATTGTCTGTTGATGATTGTAAAACATACAAAGCTGATGCCTCGGTATTTGGCGAAAGATGAGAAAAATCCACTAAATTTATTTTATAAGGGTACCTATCAAAATGACCTTTAAAAATGCTATTTATATATTCTTCCACATGTAAAGCTGTTTGATAATCACTTGTATCATATGCAATTGTATAAATTATCTTATTATCTATGAGCTTGTTTTGTACTTTTTTATCTAACAACATTATTTTTGGAAAGATTGATGATTGTGCTTTGAGTACTAAATTATCATAGTTATATCCAAAAAGTAATTGAATAAATAAAATAGAAAATAAAAATACTCGTAACATCTAAAAGCTCTTTCTCAGCGTCAATAAAAAAGTTCTACGCGCCTGTGCATAATCATCGACATAGGTATTTTGTGGAGAGGGATACCTAACATCAGTATCAAATATATTTTTTAGACTTGCATTTAAAGTATAGTTATAATGTCTGTTCTTATAATTAAATGATGTGTCTACAGTTGTGTATGTTTTTACTTTTGAGCGGGTATCTCCCTTTGCTCTATCTTTTGAACTGACATATTTGAGAGTTGATCCCAAAGATAAAGTACCACTAAAATTATAAATATAATACCCTTTTGCCAAATGGTGTGATACATTTGGTAAATTATATTTTTTTCCTTCATCTTCACTGTGTCTACCGTCCAAATAAGTATAATTTGCATACACTTGATCATTAGCGAATATATGCCCTTTATATTCTAATTCTACACCATATATATCTGTTTTTGCACTGTTCCTATATATAGGATCAGTAGCAGAATTATATATTTGATTTTTGTTTACGAGATAAAAAATATTACTCTGTAAATAGGAATCATTAGTAAAATTTCTTATATATGCAAATTCATACGAAGTTACCTTTTCCGGTTCTAAATTCGTACTACCAACCCTTGCACGATTATTTTTTGTAAACATCTCCTGCCACGAAGGGTTTCTATGTGAACAACTATATATAACTTTAAATATATTTTTAAAATCTTTACGATAAACAAAAGAAATTCTCGGCTCAAAACCTGCATCTTTGTAAGAAGTACGCTCGTAATTTACTCCATATAACAAACTCAATTTATCATTTACATCATACGCATCTTGCAAAGAAAATGCAACAACATTACGGTGTGCATCTTTGTCAAAAAAAGGCAATGTATCGGTATAATCAACAAGGGTAGCATCTCCTGTTACCCTGTTTGAAAGCTTTGAAGTCATAGCAACAGTTTTTTCCTGCGTTGCTCTGTATCCCAAGGTAATTTGATGATTTTCAATTCCACTGTAATTCACATAAGAAGATTGATACAAAACTCTTTGTTTTGCATAATGTTCCCCATATACACCATCAAGAAACACTACACTACCCATGTCAAGACCATCTGGTAAAAGCTTGGATTTTGAATCAAAGGCACCATACTGCAAGCCTGCTTTTATCTCAACATTAAAATTATTTATTTTTTTAGCATAACCCAACTCAGTATAATAACTAGGAAGCTTTAACCTGTCGCTATCCTGTGGTAATGCAAGATTAATACCATAGGCACTGCCCTGTTTGTGCTTAAGAATACGAGCTTTAAAGCTCAAATCTTTATACTTCACATTCAATCCCAATGAATATTCGTCAAGCCATAAAGGTGCTTTTCCTGACTGTGACAAACCGACATTCCCTGCTCCTAGTAAGCCTTGTGACAAGCCATCGGGACCGGAAGATATTTTTTTATTATCTTTTTGATAATAAAAATCTATATATGTCGTAAATTCTTTTGTTCTAAAATTTTTAACAAATCCACCCATCCTATAATCGTACGAACCATACTTAAAAACCAGTTTGTCGTTTGATTCAAAACCTTTAAAATCTTCGGCATAAGTTATAACATTAATAGAACCGGCATACGCATTAATACCATCTACCTTGCTACCCGGTCCTCGAATGATCTCTATACGTTTTATCATCTCTATGGGCATTGACAGATACTCTGAATAGGCATCAAAAAAAAGATTGTTTACAACAACCCCATCTATTAAAAGTTTAGACTGTCCGTAAGCAAAAGAATTCGAACCTCTGAAAATTGGTGTCTGATTATTAAAATTATCGGTTGCCATATCTACGCCTGGCACTAATGTCAGCGCCTCTTTCAGATTAGAAACACCAAGTTTTTCAAGTTCTTTGTTATGCAATACCGAAATAATATAAGGTTGATAATGTTCATTTTGCTTTATCTGTGTCGCAATTTTATCAAACTGCTTCATATCTGTAAATATTGAAGAGACTAGATCTTCTGCTTTAAGGGGTAAACTTATAAAGCATAAAAATAAAAAAAGTTTGCTACTGTATTTCACGTGATCGTTCCCATAATTCTATAAGTTGAGAGTTTTCAACCCCTAATTCTTTTGTATATAAAATACATGGATAGCGTAAACCTATATTTTCATCTTTACATATTGGTCCTATCGGGTGATATGGCATTTTATAAATTTTCAATAATCTTAAAAAACTTTTTTCAAGGTAACCATATGTATATTCTACACCTTCTTGCATCATTTTAATATACATATAACGCTTTACAGCCTCTATAATAACCTTTGTTGTTTTTATGTTTCTATATTTTTTATCCACAAATATTCTTGACATCTCTCCAAGTTTATCTCGTTCAAACATACTGTTATCAAATTGCGCACTGTTTTCTGTCGGGTAGCCAATCGGAGAATGATAAATAAGACGTACAGTTGCACACACTTCCCCAACTGCATCTAATGCAACAAAATGTGCTGAATATTGGTCATATTTATCATGTTCCATCTTCTCCACAATACCTACTTTCTGCAAATACTTTGGATACACTTCTTCCAATACTTTATATCTGAATTCAAAAACCTTATTTAACAATTTTTCATCGTTTACTTCTAAAAATCTAAAATTCATCATCTCTCATTATATCATTTTATTTTTTAATTCTTGAAGTTTTTCTTTAATCCTCAGACCTTATTTTTAATCCCGTATAACAAAACAAATCATAAATACGCCAATAGATAAAGAACTTAACAAAACCCAGAAAACAAGATCAATAAAAACACTCAACGAGAATATAATACCAACAAAGTAATTTCAACAAAATTCTCCTTAACTCAGCACAACCTGCCAAGCGTAAGCAGACATTTAACAAAACACAGTTTCAAAATATCACGCACGCAAAGCTTGAAGATTTAGAAGATATTATTCTTCAACAAGTTCTTGATAACTAGCAGCTCTTCTGTCACGCAGAAGTCCCCAGTATTCACGCTGTTTTGCATGCTCAGCTAAGTCAAATTCAGCGTAGAGTATCTCCTCTTTATTGCGTGAGGCTTCGGCTATTTTTGCGCCTGTGTAGTCTGTAATGAATGACGAACCATAAAAAATAAGTTCACAGCTTTTTCCTACTTCACGACCATAACGGTTTGCTACAACTACGGGAACTGTATTTGTTGCAGCGTGCCCCATCTGAACACGTTGCCAATGCTCTTTTGAATCAAGCCCAATCTCCGGCTCACTTCCGATTGCAGTTGGATAAAAGATAATTTCAGCACCCTTGAGAGCAAGGGCTCGTGCTGTCTCACAGAACCATTGATCCCAACATATACCCACGCCGATTTTTGCAAACTTTGTTGCATAGACTTTAAAACCGGTATCTCCGGGTTTAAAATAAAACTTCTCCTCATAACCAGGACCATCAGGAATATGTGTTTTTCGGTAGTTATCCATCACACTGCCATCAGCATCTATGACGACAAGAGCGTTAAAATACTCTGCATCAGCTTTTTCAAAATAAGAGACAAGTAAAACAACTCCAAGCTCACGTGAGAGATTCTGAAACTCTTTTATAAGTCTATTATCTTTTAAAGGTGACGCCCAAGAGAAATACTTTTCATCCATATCTTTACAGAAGTAAAGTCCCTCAAAAAGCTCTGGTAAAAGTATGATGTTTGCACCATTTTTTGCAGCCTCACGCACGAGTCTTTTTGCTTTTGCAACATTTGCTGCTTTATCTTCGCTCATACTCATCTGAATAGCTGCTACTTTTACCATCTTCACTCCTTAACCTCTAGCTGTTACTTCTAAAAGATGATAACCAAACTGTGTTTGAATCGGTCCATAAACCACACCAACATCACCATTAAATACAGCTTTATCAAACTCAGGCACCATCTGTCCAGGTCCAAACTGCCCTAAATCACCACCATTGCGTGAAGAGGGACAAGTAGAATACTGCTTTGCAATCTCACCAAAGTCCGCCCCATTTTCTATTTCTGTTTTTAATTCATTACATTTTGCTTCATTATCTACTAATATATGTCTTGCTGTTGCCCATGCCATCTATTTTCCTTTAAATTTTCACCAACGCTTGATTCTCCTTAACAGAGTACCCTCAGCACTGGTGCTTTTTTTAATTTTGTAGATAAAATTCTACTATAAATTCAGTTACTTTAAAAACTATTAAAAGAGTTAAGTAAATATAATTCGTATTATAATCTCAAATATAATTTTGTACACTTACAGAAATAAAACCACATTGGAGTAAATATGAAAAAAATTCTTGCATCACTGATGATTGCCTTCCTCTTTTTGGGATGTAGTTCAAACTCTCAAGAAAATAAAAACGTAGAAGCAAAACTCGTTGTAGGCAAAAGCCTTACAGATATGAAACTTAACGATCAAAATGAAAAGCCACAAACAGTTCCGGCAGAAACAAAAATTGTATTTTTCTCATTTTCAAAGCCTATAGGACATATTTGTAATGCCTTTTTAGAATCAAAACCAAATAATTTCCTTCCAGAACATCACGCTGTCTATGTTGCAGATGTATCACCTGCACCAAGCATTATCAAAAATATGTTTATCTTACCAGATCTTAAAAAATTGAAATTCCCTATTTTACTCATCAATGATGATAAACTCTCCGCAGAGTACTCAAAAGGAATGGATAAAGAGAGTATTGTAGTTGTAACGCTTAAAGATGGCATTATTGTAAAAATAGACAACCTAAAAGATGCGAAAGCTTTAGAAACTGCAATGACAAAATAGTTTTTCGCCTATAGTTCCAAAAGCACTGTATCTCGCTGTGTCGTCTCCAAACGACGACACGCATTCTCAAAAGCTCCACTCTCCCCAATAACTACACAACGATGTTTTGCTCGAGTAATAGCAGTATATATAAGCTTTGTGTTGTGCATAATGAAGTGTGTAAAACTCATAGGAATAACAACAATATCATACTCCATGCCCTGCACTTTATGAATAGTAAGCGCATATGATAGCATCAGGTAAGCTTTCAGCTCATCATACTCATATTTCACAACTATATCTTCATTGGGGTAGAAAACATATGCCTGTTCTTCCTCTTCATCTATTCGAAAAAGCAGACCGCTCATACCATTGAAAATACGTCTTGTATGAGAATCTTCACCCATCTTAAAACCATCAGAGCTCCATGAAGTCATATTTTCATTTTTTGTATGCACAACTTTATCCATTAAACGAAACTCTAACTCCCCTCGTTTGATGCACTTTTTAGGATTAGGGTTAAAATACTCTTGCAAAATCTTGTTGAGATTTGTCGTACCAAGTGTGCCACCCTTCATCGGAGTAATGACTTGAAAATAGTTCAGGTACTCTTTTATCTGTTTATTCTTCAAACGATAGCGAGCCTTCTCAATGCTCTCCACAACACGATGCAGCATCTCAGCAATTATATCTTGCGAGTTCTGCTCACGCAACGCCTTTAACTCCTCTTGCGTGAGCTGATTTTTTAGTGCATAGTAGTTGGCGATATTGAGATCTACAAACTCGAAATCTTCATACTTCCCACGATACTGCGGCACTTCGCCTTGACGAATTTGATTGGCTATAAGTGTAATGGCTTGTTCTGGAGATTGACGATATATCTGCGTGAGCTTTACAATGGGTGCTAGCTTTAAAGTAAGCACATCACTCAACACATTCCCTGCTCCAATTGGAGGCAGTTGCGCATCATCTCCTACTATAATAACAATAGCCTTATTTGAAATTTTTCCCATCAAACGCGCAAAGAGCGAAGAGTTTATCATAGAAGCCTCATCAATAAGCACTACCGAATAGGGAAATTTATCACTCTCTTCATGTTTTACAAGCAGTGATTGAATTGTAGCCGACTCAAATCCTGTTGTATCACTAATACGCTGCGAAGCGATGCCACTAAGTGCACAAGTCATAATCTCTTTATTGTCATAACGAGTATTTAAAAGTTCAAGTATTGTTTTAGATGTTGTACTTTTTCCTGTTCCGGCATAACCGACCAAGAAGAGAAGACTCGCACCATTGTTGATGATTTCTACTGCTTTTTTTTGCTGCTCACCGAGTTTAAGCTCAGAATCTGCTAAAAATGCCTCTAAATCTTTCACAAATCCACCGCTGTCAAGCTTTGCTCGCTTTGTAAATGTATCATGCAAAAATTTCTCGGCATCATACAGTCTCCCCGGAGAGAGGCGGTCATTTTTCATCAAAACAATGCTCCCCTCACTCACACGCTCAACCAAAGCCGCCTCATAGAGATGCTCTTTTTGATAAAAACCCAACAACTCATCAAGCCCACTAAAGAGCAGTGACTTTTCAATACAGGAGTTTCCGTTTGCTTCACAATAATCAAGCAGCATATAATCCATAGCAGCGCTAATGCGGTTTTCATCTTCGCTGTCTATGCCCATCTTTAGAGCCAACTCATCTGCACGCTTAAAACCAATGCCATTAATAGAAGTTAATAGATAGGGATTTTCTTTAATCTTAGAGCAGGGTTCATTCACATCTTTCATCGCAGTGGCGATTGTAGTGAGTAGTACAGGGGAAACATTGTAAGGGCTTAGAAATTCACCAAGCTCACGCATAGAGCGAAACTGTTTCCAAGAGGACTGAATCTTTTTAAGACGTTTTTCTTTAATGCCCTTAAACTCTAGAAGCTTCTCAATATCATTATCTAAAATATTGACAAGCTCCTCTGCACCAAAATGCTCTATTAGCTCAGCTGAGAGTTTTTTTGTAAAACCTTTTATAATTTTGTTGAGAAAGAAAAAGAGCTCGTTTTGGTTTACCTTAATAGCATCAAACTTAAAAGTACGCCCATACTTCTTATGCTCATGCCACTCACCCTCTAAAGTGATTGCAGAGCCTTTGATGTTTTCTATGGCACTCTCATAATAAATACCGCTAATCTTCTCACCCGTTTTTAAAACTGCAATGAAAAAACCATCTTCACCCTCAAAAAGAACTCTATCAATCTGCCCAATAAGTGTCTGTGCCATATTCCGCCGTTTTAGTGTTATTGTAGCTTTTTTTACTATATATCTTGTTAAAACTTTAAGCAATATTTTGTATGTTATGTAAGATTTCAGACAATAAGTGCCAGACCATAATAAATATTCTGTTATTGGCTCTAAAAGCATTAAACAAACATTTAACTTTTAAGAATTCTATACTTTTTTTATCATTTATAATAATTTTATTTCAATTTGTCATATTTTTACAAAATAATATACAAAATTCTGTTTATTTATTTTAATTATAGGAACTTTTTTAGATAAAATTTTTGTTGAATAAATAGTTCACTTTGCAAAAACGTACAACGGCGAAGCTGAACCCTAAACGTACCACCGTTATATCCAAGGAACATCAAAAGATAGGTAAAAATCAAAAAGCTCATTTATGAAAAAAATACACTATTCTGATATAATTGTACATATTTAAAATTTGGAGCTCAATATGTTAGCCTTAAAACAAGAACAACTATTTGAAGAGATTGATATTTTACCAATAGATTTAAAAACTAAAATTGTTGATAAGATATTAGCAAGCATAACACCTCCAAATACTGCAATAGACTCTTTATGGATTCAAGAAGTAAATAAACGTAAAAAGGAAATAGAAACCAATCAAGTTTCACTTATTGATGGAGATGAAGTTTTTAAAAAAATCTCTCAAAGATTAAACACATAATATGACATACTATTTTCATCCTGATGCAGAGGCTGAACTTAATGCTTCAGTAGATTACTATGAGGAGTGTCAAACTAATTTAGGTTTAGAATTTGCACATGAAGTTTATAAAACAATCCAAAGAATTATAGAATTTCCAAATGCTTGGCAAAAACTAGATGGAGCTATAAGACGATGCTTAACAAATCGTTTTCCCTTTGGTGTAATCTACTATCAAAAAGATAACGAAATAATTGTCTTAGCAGTTATGCAGCTTCAAAGAAAACCCAACTATTGGAAATCACGAAAGATATAACAAGTACGAGGAGACCAAGATTTTACCCTTGCGGGAAGCTATAAAACCATTAAAATATAAACATTCACTTGATTTTTAGGGGCATTATATCAGATACTTACAAATATTCTTCTAAGAAAAATTTAGAACTAAAAATTATCTTTTTTTCGTAATTGAAGGACTATAAATTAACGCTAAAATTCTAAAAATAAAAAAGACAAACACCACGAAAAGTAAAAAAAGTATCTCATGCTCTTTGTATGATGGTTCTGTTATTTTTATAATAACGTCTCTGATTAAAAAAATGATAAAGACATCTATGATAAAACGAAGTCTAAGTTTTCTTTTCTCTATAAAATCTGCTATCATTTTTACAACTTCAAGTATTACAATAAACTCCAATAACAAAATAATAGCTTTATAAAATTGCATATGCAAAATCAATATTAGGCTGAAAATAGCAAAAGAGCTTATTATTTGATAATTTTCTATAAATATTTTTTTCATATAGAAATTTTAGATAAAAATTATTACAAATAAATTACAATAAAAGCCCTAACATTATAATATCCCCAGTAACTATAAAAAAAGCTCTGCTAAAAAGCTCCTTTACTTCGTAACAATGGCAAAAGAGAGCTCTAAAATCTCTTTATGTTTTTTTATAAATGCATTCAAATCATCAAGTTTGAGATTTTTAATCTTCTCTAGCTCTT
>Ga0256842_1000531_pt1 | contig 33551 bp, 43 predicted proteins | sample 4559240metaG_FD_185973 | JGI IMG/M metagenome (GOLD analysis project Ga0256842, IMG submission 185973) | Hydrothermal vent microbial communities from Guaymas Basin, Mexico - 4559-240 | ecosystem: Environmental > Aquatic > Marine > Hydrothermal vents | place: Mexico: Guaymas Basin | collected...
ATGACTATCACCCAAATTGGGAAGGTTACACAGGTAAATTTTCCGATGTACTAAGATATACTTATCACACTGTTATAGGTGTAACTCAAGATGATATGATTATAGCTTTCACAAAGAAGGCTAACGCAAAAACATTAGTTAATGATGTAAAGTATAACCTTAATCTTAAATGGGCTGTAATGCTTGATGGCGGAAGCTTAGGAAGCATTAATACACCTAAGTTTAAATACAACTCGAATAAATTGCAAAACAATATGATATATTTCGAATAGGGGGTATTATGAATAATAATGATTTAAAATACATCTATACAGATAATTTCAATCTGCAAGAGTTTGCAAATAGCAAAGACGGTAATAGAATTAAATTAAACTTGAATTTAGTATTTATAGTGCAGAAGCTACGTCAAATAGTAGGGCCTATTCATGTTACAAGTGGATATAGAACAAAAAGATTTAATGCAAGTGTAGGCGGATCACCTAATAGTAATCATACTTTAGGCTTAGCATGTGATATTCAGTTTGATTTTACACCATGGAATAGAGAAAGTTTAATCAGGGTGTTAAAATTTTTAAAATTTAACAACGTAGGCTTTTATTGGAGCGGTGGAACAGTTGGAAAAGGTTTAAATTGGCTGCACGTCGATTCGGGCAAACCGCATAAAGGTGAATTTTGCGTAATGGATTGGGATACACGAGGCAATATGATTAAAATGGAGGCTAGATAATGATAAAGTTTATACAAGAAAACTATTTACAGGTGGCATTAATCATTCTATTGATAGGTATAACTGTTTACAGTATTGTTACTGATAATTCAACAATGGTTGATAAAATATTGATGGCAGTATTTGCAGGGTTAAACCTTAATCAATTGAAGAAATAGGAGGTAAAACATGGCACTTTCGAAATCAGTAATAGAAAAATTAAATAAAGATTTGAAATCAGGCAAGATATCAGCTAAAGATTATGCTACTCAATATTCGCAAAAGAAAGCAGTTGCACCTGTTTTAGAAAGACAAGTTGATAAATATAAAGCTACAACTATCAATCCTGTTAAAAATGAAGTTCCATCTGTTGTAGAAGCACCCGTTGAAAAACCTGTTGACACCCTAGCAGAACAAACTTCTGTTAAAGACAGAATTGCACAGGAGAAAAGAAACCTTGCTATAAATAGGTTTAAGAGTGCATTTAATACAACTAGCGGCAGATTATCGCAGGAGAAAGCAGGACTTACTCCTCAATATAGAAATGAAAGAGCATTGATTGGAGTTCAAGATACAATGAATAGAACAGCAGCTGAAAAATCTCGTGCTATGGGTGGTTTATCTATGAGTGGTGCAAGAGGACAAGAAGAAATAGCTCAAAATGTAATCACAGGTAACAGAATGAGCGATAGTCAAGCTAGAGAAAGCGAACAACGTGCTGATATTGAAAGAAGATTATCAGAAGCTGTTAATTTAAGAGAGCAAGGCATCGCTACTGCTGAAAGTGAAGCTGATATTGCTAATTTAACAAGTCAATTAAAAGACTTAGAAACTGCACAAGCTAGAGCATATGATAAAGAAGATACAGCAGAACAACGAGCATATAACGAAAGATTAACTGCTGATGAAAGACAGTATAAAGAAAAACAAGCCGCTACTCAAAGAGAACAAGAATTAGCTGATATAAATTCAGAAAGGTTATACAATTTGACTAGAGATGAAATCAATCGTGCTAGTGATAAAGAAATATTAGAAATGAAACAGAATATGGACAAGGAAATGGCTTATATTGATTCAGCTATTAGACAAGCAGAAACAAGTCAAGATTTTGCTTTACAGAACCAACTGTATGAGAAGAAATATGCTTTAGAAGCTAACAATGATATATTGAATAATAATGCTAGAATGGCTGAAATAGAAGCTAAAAAGGTAGAAGGTGAAACTGCACCAGAAGAAGAGAAATATTCAATATCTACGTTGAAGTCTAGTGTTAAGAACTATATAGCTGATAGAGATGACAAATCAGCAGCAGTTACCGAGTGGTTAGCAGACTTACTTAAATCAAATGAAATAACTAAAACACAAGCTAATTCTATTATGAGAGAATATAATGTATCTGAAAATGATTTAGGACAAATGATTTTTAATTTAAGCAGATAGGAGGGTATTATGCAAATAAGAGATTATCAAACTAAAAGTAAAATGCAAAATACTACTCCGACTAAAGCAAGTAGTTATTATGATGAATTACTTGCTAAGGCTACACCTAAAAAAGTTGAGAATAGTTATTATAATGAATTGCTTTCTAAAGCTAAAGGTGAAACTGTTAAAACTGATACCAACGATTACTATAATGAATTATTAAACAAGTATAAAGCTACTCCAGAGGCTATTTACAGTAAAAGGGGTACTTACGAACCTGTTCCACGTGAAACGCAAGAGAAGTCAATTATGGGCTTTAAAACTACAATACCTAGCGATACTAAAATAGATGAATACAGGACTAAATGGGCAGATGAAAAAGCTGTAACTAAGGAAGAAAGAAATGCTGCAGACGAAAAGTTTAAACAATATCAAGATGAAATGCGAAGTTTGACTACTAAGCGTGATAAGACACCAGAAGATATTGCTAGAGTTAGGGAACTTGCTAAACTTTCAAGTGAAAGCCAAATTGAAGCTAGTCCCGGTAAATTCGGAGTAGTCGAAGCATTAAGTCCTACTGATTTTGGTAAAACTGAACAGAAATTATACGGTACTGATGAAGATATTATTAATAAAGCTAAAGAAACGGGTGCATATAAAACAGGTTACATGGGTACTAAACTTGCTACAACTGCTGCACAATATAGCACTATCAACAGTATTCTAAGTGGCACTAAAATAGGTACTGTACTAGCTGAAAAGTTAGGATCAAAGTTTGCTGCTAATCAAGCAGTAGATTTACTAGCTGATGTTATAGTACAATCGCCTTCTGAAATTGCCGAAGCTATCAGAAATGATAAGTCTATCGGTGAAGATGTTAAACAAATGGCAATTAATCGTGCTATTGACATAGGAATGAACCTTGTTGTAGGTGCTAAAGGTGGCTATGACGAGTTTAAAGCTAACAAAGTAATGCAAGAGTTAGAGCGAGCTAAAGAGTCGCTTAAAGCTGAAACTAAAGGTGCTATGAAGTCTACTGATTTATCAGATATAGGTAAAAAAGAGATTGATTTACCTAGTAGAGGTAGCAAGTTTACAGGCGAAGAAGTGGGATATGGTAAGTCAGAAGTTAGCAAACCTAAAGAAAAAACAGCGGTTAATGATGTTAGAACAGCGACAAAGGAATATATGAATATACCATTAGGGGAACGTATAAAAGAAGCAAATAAAAATAATAAAAATCTAAAAAATTTAGGATATAGTTTACAAGGCACTAATATTAAACGAGCAGATATACACAAAATGAAATTATCCAAAGATGGCGATTATATAGGTTACTTTGACAATGTTGATAAAAAAATACATTTTAAAGATGGTAGCGTTCAACCTATTGCTGATGCTTTAGTTAAAGAAAACCTTAAACAATCTAATATTTTTGATATGAACATTGAAGAATACAAAAAATATTTATGGAACAAAAAACCTCTTTTATCAGAAAGATACTTTGAAAGCAAATTATTTGATGATGCTTATAAAGATGCTATCGAGAAAGCAAGAGGCGAAGGAGTTTTGTCGGAGAATTTAAAAAAACAATTTCCTGATTTAACAAAAGAAGCTAAACCAGAAACTCCTAAAATGTCTGACTTCAAAGTTGTCAAAGAGCCTAGTTTCGGTATGCCTAAAGCTGAAAAACCTATTGCAATGGATATTAAGAAGCCTAAAGCAGTATCTAAGAGTGTTGAGTTACCTAAAGTTAAGAAAACTGTTAAAAAGGTGGAAGTACCTAAGGTTAAGAAAATAAAGGGTACAGGAAAAACTGTTGAACGTGGCTTTTCTGAAAACATTGCTACTGATAAAGCTATGGCACAAGAAGCACAAGAGTCATTTATTGTTAAACCTGAAACTTATGAGCGATTGGTTAATAAAGGAACTCTTAAAAAAGCTAATGATAGATTTGCAAAAGGTTATGAGAAAGCTTTAAAAGACTTTGATATGACTAAAAATGAGTTAAGACCAGATAATGTTGTGTTATCAAGATTAATAGCAAATGAAGCTGCAAAACGTGGTGATTTAATTACAATGAGAAGAGTATTGAGCGAAGCTGCTGAAACTCTTACTAGTGCCGGACAATATAGTCAAGCTGCTAGAATTTTAAGAGAATCAAATGATCCTGCTACTGTTATAACTTATTTTGAAAAAGAATTAAAGAAATTAAATATGCAAGGTAAAAAACGTTATGGTAAAAAATGGAATGATATTTCTTTAAACGATGACGAAATTAAAATTTTAAATGAAATGAATGTAAATGTTACAGATGTTAAGAAACAAGAAATATTTGAAAGAGTATTTAATACTGTTTCAGAAAGAATACCTACTACTGCTAGAGAAAAACTTGACGCGTGGAGAAGAATTGCTATGCTTACTAATCCTAAAACTCATATTAGAAATATAGTTGGTAATACTATTATGACAGGAGTTAAAAAGGTATCAGATGCAATGGCAACAGGTGCTGAAAAGTTTATTCCTAAAGCTAAAAGAACTAAAGCAATATTTAAAGATAAAAGCTTTGTAGAAGCTGCTAATAAATATTGGGATAATAATAAGAAAACTCTTACCGAAGGTTCTAGATGGGAAATATTCGGAGTTAAAAGTCCGTTTGCTGAAAAGAAAATATTTGATAATAAAAAATTACAAGCCTTAAATGATTTTTCAATGGCCACTTTAGAGGGAGAAGATATTGTATTCCTTAAACATCATTTCGTTAATGATTTAGCCGGCTTTATGCAAGCTAGAGGGTTGAAAGAACCTACTCAAAAAGCTATTGATTATGCTTTAAGACGTGCTCAAGAAGCTACTTTTAGACAACAAAATGCTTTAGCTGATATGATTGCAACAGGTAAAAAATCAAGATATGGTTTACTTGTAGAAGCTGCAATACCTTTCAGTAAAACACCTGCTAATATTGTTCAAACAGGGCTTGATTATTCACCTGCCGGAGTTGTTAAATCAATTATGGAAATAGCTCAAGGTGCAGAACCTGAAGTGTTCATTGAAGAAATGTCAAAAGGCTTAACAGGTACAGGACTTTCTGTTTTAGGTTTTTATATGGCTAGAAATGGTATGGCTAGAGGTGAATATAAAAAAAGCACTAAAGAAGAAGGACTACTTACTAGAGCTGGCGAAGCACCTAATAGTATCAAGCTTAAAAACGGCTCATATACTATTGATTGGGCTCAACCTGCTGCTATTCCTTTCTTTATGGGAGTAGCTTATGAAGAAGCACTTGCAAAAGCAACTGAAAAAGATGATAAAGATTATGTTGAGGCATTATGGAATGGTGTTCTTGCTGGTGGGGATACAGTAGTTAATCAAACTATGCTTAGAGGTATAAAAGATATTATGGGAAGTTATGGTTCACCTACTCAAAAGATAGCTGAATTACCTATCAATTATTTAACTCAAGCATTTCCAACTATTTCAGGACAAATTGCCAGATCAATTGATCCTGTTAAAAGAGAACGTGATTATAGTGGCACATTGCCTAGAGTTAAAACTCAAACTATGGCTAAAATGCCAATTGTATCTCGCAAATTACCAGTTAAAAAAGATATATTAGGTGAAACACAGAAATATGGCGAAGGTGCATTGAATACGATACAACAATTTATATCACCGGGATATTATGTTAAAGCTAAAAATGATAGTGTTACTAAAGAATTAGTTAGATTATATAAATCAGAAGGCAGCGATTTTATTCCTAGAGCAAGAGTTAAAAGTTTTACAAGCAATAAAGTAAAATATGAATTAACTTCTAAAGAAATCTCTGAATTTCAAACTATTATGGGCACTTATACTAAAAATAGAATAAAAGAATTGATGAAAAGTAAGGGCTATCAAAATGCTAGCGATGAATCTAAAGCTAATATGATTAAAAAAACTAATGCTATTGGATATGAGAAAGCTAAGAAAAGTATAATAGAAGGGAGATAACAATGGAATTGCTATTAACTTTATGGTATATGGCAATATATTGGGCTTTAACTATAATTCCTATGTATTTATTAGGTTGGATAATATTGAAAAATGTAAAATAAGCAATAAAAAAAGACATCTAATTAAAGGTGTCTTTTCTTTTTCTTATTATCCCCATATAAGAAGTTGAATAATGCTATAGAATATACTTATATTATAACAGTATTTCTTATAATTTGCAAATAAAAAGATACCCCCTTTCAAAGGTATCTCTTGCATAATATCGGATATGCTCCGCTTGTCGGTTATCCCTAACCATTTGTGCTATCTCAACCGTTGCCGGTGAAATTCTAAATTGTTTCATCAACTTGTAATACAAGTATCGTACATAATCTACACATGGTAGTTATGTTATTCAATCATTGATTTTCTGGCTCAATAATCAAAGCCTTTACTTATCCTAAGCTATAAGCAAAGGACTACTCAATAGGTGAGTTACAGTTGCAGCAATACAATTTCTGATAACTTAATGTGCGTACAATTCCATTAACTATAAATTTTTCGGTAACAGTCCTAACATATGTTTCTTCAAACCGTTTGCAATTATCGCACCAAGCTTCATTATTTGTTTTATACATTTACCTCACCTTACATTTTTTATTAAAATATTCTTGCTTACCCTTTTTATTTTTAATTATACTTTCTAAATTTTCAATATATTGTTTATCCTCAGATACTCTTATATGACTTTCTACATATCGGATATAATTCCGTTTGCCTACACTAGTATGCATAAACTTATCATAAGTTGGTATTATATTATTTAACACATTGTATTTTATTTGCAATGCTACTTTATGGTTACTATTATAGCCACAGACGTGCGTATGACACTTAGTAGTGTTATTACCTTCCCAACCATATTTGCTTACCTTGCTTGAATTTGATACTATATAGTCGTGCTGATTAACTCGCTTAACATTTATCATTTTCGTATCCTTTCTTATAAGGAGGAGAGGCTTTTACACCTCTCTTAAAAGGGAGAAAAAATTAATGACTTGTTTATAAACACATTATAACAAAACTATTTAAAACTTTCAACATTTGTTAGAAACCTTACATAACTTAAACAAAGGTACACACACATTGAAACCTTGTTCGCTCTCACATAAGCAAAATCTAGGGTAAACTTTCTTGACTTTAACTTTAATTTTTTCTTTATAAGTTGTACCTGTTATATATGCTTCGAACACTTCGCCCACTTTATGCTTGTTTTCCCTAATATACTTTTCATTGGCTCTTTTCATCTTGATATAGTGTTCTCTATCTTCCTTTTCTATGCGATCATCAACTTCATTCATAGATAATTTCTTTCTGTATTCCCTTTTGCCAAGTAGTCCTGCCTCTTTCATTATACTTACAAGAAATTGCATACGACCAATTTTCATTCCTAAATCTTCCGCTAACTCCCTTCTACTTTTTAATTTATTATACTTGATAATATGCTTTTCCATATCTTCGGTAAACTCAAATTTATCGGATATTTTTAAATGTTTTCTTTCTATTTCACCATTCTGCACTAATTCAATACACTTCACATACATTTCAGATTGTAGCATGTCATTATCGTGTGCCATTCTGATACAGTCTACATATTTATAGTTTTCTTTGATGTAATTTGTCATTTAGTCCCCCTTATATTATATATTTAATGGCCTCCCATAATGCATCACATAATTCCTTTGACTCAAAACCAAAAGCGTTAATGCCACTAATCACAGATACATAAGCCCAATTTGAATTTTGTTTTAATGATAAAGTCCATTCTAAACTATTTAATATTTCAATCATTTTACCGATTGTTACATCTTCACCACCAGCTAAATCATCATCTCCAAACGAATACATTAACTTTGCTGATTGTTCAATAGTCAATTCATTTAATTGTTTTTCTGTTATATGTTTTCTCATATTTTCCCCCTTATATTCTGTCGATTTCCATTTGCAAATACTCGATAGCTTTCTCTAAGTCTTGCTTTTTATCATCTTTCAACTCACACCTGGCAATATATTTCAATGCACTTCCTAACGCAAAGTTTAAATCCCAATCATAAATTACATCAATTACTTCTATTTCACCTTTGTTGTAGTGATTAGGGTGTGTAACCATTTCGTTATTTGTCATATTTCCTCCACTTCTACCTCAATTAATTTGCTATCCCAAAACGCAATATTTAACTCTTGTACGTATTTTCTATTATCATCTTCAATCAAATATCCCTTTAAGCCGTCTATGATGAGCTTAGCAAGGAAAGCATGATTGTCGATGTCGAGCCTACTATTAACCTTTAAGCTCACTCTAACAGGCTTGTTGAACGGCATACGAGGTAGCTTTGCTTCTATCATGCTATCTAATACTAGCTGATGCCAATAGTCGGCAGTCTTTTTCCTAACTGCCCAATGCACCCCTGCATAAAACCTATTTGAGCCAACTTTCCCTGTTATCTTTTCATCTATCGTAAATTTAATATTCATCATCTCCCCATCTGATATAAAACCCTATTATCCCGAAAACTAGTATTGTGTTCTGCACCACGAATATTATAGTGCAAGCTTTGTATACATCAAACATTACTCACACTCGCTTTCTTCATACCATTCACATACTCCCTCTTCAAATCTATCGCATTTTCCTTCACTATCAAGTGATACTATCCCACCATTTAAATCAGTGATACATGAATCTTCAAAATAATATTTACACTTACTATTCTCACAATGTATCATTTACTCACGCTCCTTATTCTTTTTCAAAATTATTACATTCATCTATATTTATATTTTTTATTGATGTATCTCTTACTCCACATATCCACAATATTTTTCTTTTATCATAAGTGCCATCTTCATTTTTTTCACAAATAGACATACTTATTAAATGTTTACATTTTTCACATAACATTTTATTCACACTCCTTTTTATATTTCTCATTAAATTCAATTAACTTTTCTTTATATTCTTCTGCGTATTTTTCTTCTTTAAAAGCAATATTTTTTGCAATAACTTTTACATCTGCCTTTGAACCATCATAAAAATAATGTCTTATTTCCATATCAAAGCCAACAAACCAAATAAAATCACCTCTTTTTATTTCGTCAATATTCCATATCTTACTCTCAACCTTTTCAAATTCATTGGAAATTATTGTTTCAATAGTCCAATCACAGCCTAGTTTATCTAGTAAAAACTTTTCTTTTATTTTAAAAGGATTGTCATTGTCAAATCCTTTAATATTAATTTTATCTCCTACTTTTAACCCTGCAATTGCGTAAACTTGTTCTGGTGTTATTCTCATATTTACCTCCCTGTACTCCCAAATCCACCGTTTCCCCGTTCTGTTTCGTTCAACTTGTCTACCACTTCAAACGTTTCTTTTCTGTACTCCATTATTATCATCTGTGCTATTCTATCGTATTTATCGAATATTTTAACCTCGTTAGTCATGTTATGCACCATAATGCCTACTTCTGAACGGTAATCGCTATCAATTATTCCTGATATTTGTACTCCTTGTTTAAATATGCTGCTTCGTGGTTTAATAGTGGCATATGTACCCTCTTTCAATGCTAATTTGATACCTGACGGAATGATTAATGTTGTGTGCGGTTGTATCATAAACCCTTTTCTAATTTTCAAGTCTAACCCTGCATCTGTATCATGCTTTCTGTATGGTAAACATTTTTCATCTAATAATACTATTTTCATTTATTTCATCTCCTTATTCCAACACGTTTCACAGCTAATGCCTCTGCAACCTACAATTTCATTACAATTAATATCTTTATATATTGCAGAATCAATATCGCAATCATCATCACCACAATATACATCTCGAGGGCAAACATTTAAATAATCTTTCAATTTTAACCCCTTTACCCATATTCTATTATTTTTTATATCCTCTTTCAATTCTTCTAATCTAGTCATTTTTTCCTACCTCCAATAATTTTTTAATTAATAGTTCTCGCTCTCTCACTGACTGTACGAGCTGTTTTTCTAGTTGGTTGATAACTTCTTCGTTGGCTACATTTAAATCGCTCAGAACGTCAATATGAGCGTTGTATTCGGTATTTAGCTCGTGAATATTATACTTAAACATCTCGATAGCTTCTTTCTGCGATGTTATCAGCTTATATTGATCATCTATCACCTTTTTATCACTACTTTCTATGAAATAAGATGCAACTACGATTGTTATTAGTAGTAATACTATTATTATATCATTCATTTATTCAACCCCTTCAACTTGTCTTTCAAATATGTTATATACTTGAAATCATTGTCATGTTCTCTTTCGTGCCTGATTGCTGCATTGATTATATTAATTCTTTCTGCGTTCTTCATATTACACCGCCATTTCTGGATTATCGTGAATATTACCTACAACTATGCCTTCGACAATATCATCATTTTGCATATCTTCTATAAACATATCTTCCGATGTGAATATATCAACGCATTGCCAAGCATAATCTATAAATTTAATTAATGCTATCCAACTTTCGCTTAAACCATCATTGTCATCAAATGCAATTATATCTCCCTCATATATTTCTTTACCATTCATATCAGTAAGTCCTGTGAATTGTCCTACTGTACCATTTTTAACAGGTTGATTAGAATAATCCCAAGAAATTCTTTGAGAAAATTCTTTATAATACGCCGTTTCATTCGGTCTATCATGTATTAAATCTCCATATATCCATTCGTTATCCGATGTTAAACCTCTAAATTTAATTTCTCTCATTATTCCCTCCCTAATTCGACTATATACTCTAATATCTCGTGTAACTGTTCAAAGTATGCGTCTGTGTTTTCTAACGTCTGGTTCTTGTCTGTGTACTCTGCACAAATTTTAAAATGTTCAATCATCTTATCTAACTTTTCAGCTGTGGGTATGTCCTCAAACATTATTTCCTCTGCTTTATTCATGGTTATACTTCCTCGAAATATGAGTAATCTGTCATAGATGAAATTTGTTTTGTTCCTTCTCCAAATGTTAGTGCTTCAAATATTCCGTCAGTGGCTGCTGCTGATACCATTTTAATTTTTACCATTTCATTATGAACTTTAACATAAACGATTTCATTATTCTTCATCATGCTTAATGCTTTGGCAAATCTTATTTCTTTATAATTGGTCAGTTTCTCAAATTCAACTTCGCCTCTCATAATTGAGTTTTCTAATTCAAGGTCTTCCAATTCTTCAAGCTTACCTAGATTTGTTATCCCTAACATAATCATGCCATAATGGGCTACCGATACTTTTTTGCCTTTGCGTTCACCACTTTTTATTAAAATTTTATCATCTTCTTTTAAATTGTTATCTTTCATAAATTCTTCATAATAATTTTTCATGTTTTCCTCCTAAATACTGTTTTTAATTCTGTTTTTAGCAATTTCAAAATATTTTTTATCTAATTCTATCCCTATAAAATCTTTATTTAAGTTTTTACAAGCTACTCCTGTTGTACCGCTGCCCATAAAACAATCGACTATAATTTTGTCATCTGGAAGTATCCCTATTATTTTCTCCATTATACTTAATGGCATTTGGCAAGGGTGGGCGGTTTTTTCTTTAGATACATTTTTAACTTGATTAGCATACCACCAATCATAAATGTTTGTGCCTTTGCTTCCTTCTGCGATTCGTTTTTTAATTCGCTTATCATTAGGATTTTTATAAGGTTGCTTAACTTTTGAAAAATCAGGTTTCACGTTGAAAAATGCTATCATTCTATGTTGCTTTCTAGTATTACTATTATATACCCATGATACTGTTCTAGTTGGTGCTAGTCCCAAATGTATAGCTATTCTAAATATATCTTCTGGATAATGTATTAATACAAAGCTTTCAAATTTATTGACTATTTTCTTTATCCATTCTAAATATTCATCTGCTTTTTTATTATCTGTATAAAAATTGTATTTATATTTGATATTGAATGGTGGGTCTATGACTAAAATATGATTTTTCAATTCTATTTTATTTAATTCTTCTAAACAATCACCTTGTATTAATCTCATCTTTTCACTCCTTAAAATGGACTTCCGTCTTCAATTTCAATACTTTTCTTATAGCTTTCGCTAATTTCTAGTGGCTCATAAGTGTTAAGGTCGACACCTACTAAAAACTTCTTCCAAGTGTCCTCGCTACTAACTTTAACCATATTATCATTATAATAGTTTAATGTTTCTATATCGAATAGATATTTGAAACCATATCTCAAACTGTTTACTTTATTTTTAAGATTAGTCATTATCATATCAAAATCTCTATCTGGATTGAAATTTCTTTCTATTGATATAACGTTATGAGCTTTGTTTGTAATATCTTTCGAGCCTGATACATTATCTTTTGTTAAGTTACCTATTTTAGTATTCTCATCTGCTTTTAACTCTTCCACTTTGTGTGGGTGTGCTACTACCATCACATGACAATTATAAGTTTTGGCAAACTGTCTGCACCTTTCCATAAAATAAGATTGATCCCTGTTTAAATCTGAAAACTTTGTTGTCAATATAGCTTGTAGATTATCAAGTATAAATAATTTAACTCCAAACTTTGTAGCAAGTAATGACATTCTTTTGAATAAAACATCATTATCAGATATTATTTCGGTATCGGTCGGATCAATTATAAATAACTTGTTTTTAGTGTATTCCCTGATAGCCTTTAATACACTATCTTTCAATGAGTGGACTGTTCCGTATTTGCCTTTTTTATGATGATAACATTTTAAATCACCATCTACCATTTGCTTGTATAACCATTCTTGTATTCCTTGGTCGCCTAACTCTGCACTATTTAAAAATGTTTTTAGTCCTCTATACATCTGATGACTAACTAATTGACTTATAAAAGTTGACTTTCCCTCATTATCTCTACCGAATATTACTGTTAATTGTTGCATTCTCAAATCTTTAACATGTTTATCAAAATCAGTGAAACCTGTTTCTATCCTTTCATCTTCGCTAGGTTCATCAACGTTATAATGTGCTTCGGATATATCTTTCACACCTTTTGGTAATGGTGGTAATTCATTTAAAAACCTTTTAATTTCTTTTTCGCCAAATTTAACAAGTGTTTCGTTTGCGTCTTTGCATTCTTTGTGAATTACTATTCTAGCTTCTGGAAATCTTTCTCTTAAATTGTTACCAGCTAATCTACCCGGATTGTCATTATCTATCCAAAATATTAATTCTGGAAATTGTTTTAAGAAATCATAGTTTACTTCTAAATATTTTCTATTTGTCGCTCCTGCTGGTATCGATACAACATTAGTTATTCCACTTTGCCATACTGCCATAGCATCAAATTGCCCCTCTGTGAGTATTAAAGGCTTATTGATATTTACATGCCATGCACCATACATTATAAGCTTGCAGTCCTTTTCTTGCTTAAATAACTTATCTTTTGTTCTGTATGCTATATTGACAAGCTCGTTGTATTCATCATATACTTCAAACGCATAAGCTTTTCTTTTTACATATTCACCTTTTTTCTTAAAACCTGTAACAATACTTTTAACTCTCCAAAACTCTAAAGTATTTTTATTTATTCCACGTTCTGCTGCTGCTTTTACCATATCATCACTTATCGGCTTAGTTTTAGTTTCTGGCTTTGAATATTCAATCTCATCTTTTCTTTTAACTTGTGAATTATCAAATTTTTCTAATCTGCTGTCAATTCCTAGCTCTTCGCATAATTTTTCTATTGCTTGTATATAGCTTAAATTTTCATAATCTATTGTATGACTAACAATATCAACTCTAGCTCCACAACCGAAGCAATGGAATGAATTAGTTTTTTTATCATATTTAAAGCTCGGTGTCTTTTCTGAATGAAATGGGCATAAGCCACTTCTATTTTTTTCATTAAACTTTTGTACTCCTAAATCACTTGCTATTTTATTCATTGCATCTATTCCGTAAGCTTCTACAACTTCACTTCTTTCAATCATCTACAACCACGTCCTCAAATCTTTTCGGTCTACGTGTAATTTTACCTGTATTACATACCGCTCCTAACAAATGCCCTCTGCCTTTATCATTAACATCATCTTTTTTAGATTCTTTCATCTTTATATATAATTGATCATATTTCTTTCTTAATTTGCTAGTTGATAAAATATTTGGTATCCAAAATGAATCGGATTGACACCACACTATAACTTTTTTAATATCTTCAACTTTTCTCTCGTCTAGTCTAATCATTTTATCTATTTCATTAGACCATGCTTGTAAGTTTGGTTTTTTATGCCCTGGATTATTTTTTAATATATAATTATACAGATACAAGCTTAACTTAAATTCAATATCTTCGTCAGTCCATTTTGGCTGACTAGGTTTATTTTCTTTCTTTGTTTCCTTCTTTCTTTCTTCTTTAGTTGCCACCTCTTTGCCACCCGTTTGCCACCCGTTTGCCGTTTCCTTTGCCACCTCGTTCGTTTTAGCTTGATACAATGACCAATTAGCAATGGTTATAAGCCTTCCTGTCTTTGTCGATTCGTTTGCCAGAAATCCTAACTTTTCAAATCTTTTTAAAGCGGTTCTAACATTCTTGACTGTTATTCCTTTGCCGCAGTCCTCTGTTATTGATTGCAAACTTGTTATAAATTGACCGGGTTCAGTATTAAATTTTTTACCGTTCCACTCCCACTCATTTGGTTTAAACCATGCCATAGCTAATAATGCCATTAATATAACTTTTTGTTCTGGAGTAGATTGTTTCCAAATTGGCTTATGATATAATTCTCTATGAATCCTAAAATATCCTATTGGATTTATCATTTAGATCACCGCGTCTTCTAAAACTTTTAAAAGCTTTTCCATATTTTCTGGTGTGGGTTTAGTTACGTTTTTTTCCCACATTCTGATAGTAGTTAATGAAACACCAACTTTAACGGCTAAATCTGTTTGAGTTAATTTAGCATTTTTTCTTTCTTGTTTTATATTCATAATATCACCTCTTTTCTATTATACTACTACTTATACTATTTTACAATTATTTTATTTATTATTTTTATCTCCTACTTTCTCAAACTGTATATTTCCATCAATTCATTTAATCGTTCTAGTGTCGCCTTAGTAAACTTTTCAAGTTCCATCAAAGATTTACACTCTGAATTATATTTCTCGTTGTTATACACACTTCTAAGGGCGTCAAACTCATTTTTAAAGTACCCTATCAACTTAGAAACTTCTTCGCCTGCTGTTTTACCATTTTTTACAATTTTAACTTCTGATAATATTATTTGGTAACTATCAGATGATAATTTGTAATTAGTTTCATTTACTTTAAATCTAATATCCATTATTTTACCTCCTATACTTCCTTAGTTAATTCAGTCCAATTTTCTAAATCAAATACTTTTGCTAATTGTTTGTAACGGCTAACGGGTGGATCAAGTTTTTCAGTTTCCCAATTACTAATAGTTTGAGTTGTAACTCCTATTAACTCACCTAGTTGCGATTGATTTAAGCCTTTCTTTCTTCTTAAAAATTCAATCATTATCATCTTAACACCTCCTTGTTATTGATATTTTATCACAATATATTTAAATAATCAAGTGTTATTTTAAAAAAATAGAGGGTAGATGTCCTATTTTCTACCCCCTTAACAAATTAACAGGTCCTATTACTGACCAATGGCTAATAATCTGATAGGTCGCCACTTCTACCAGATACAAGAATATCTACTCCTGTCCCCCTTTCTTTGATTTTTACAACGATAGCAGTATAAAAAAGAGTTTACCTTCAATCACAACATATATTGTATCCTCTAATAGTCAATTTGCGGTTATAAATCGTTGTCAGGTCGCCACCTGTGAGTGGTATTCAAACCTATGTATACTACCCGAAGGTAGTTTGATTATTTTTGATTGGTTCCTAAAACATTTCTTTCAATTCTATCTTCAACACGTCTGTTCATCCACATTAACGCTTCTTCTAAATGTGTTAATACAATTGCATTTTCTCTGCTAGAGAAAGGACCTGCTTGAAAAGCTTCTAATCTGTGTTTGACTATCTCAATTAAATCCGAATCAATTACTCCATGAATAGATCCTGATTCTTTTCTTGCCCCATTTTGAAACTGAATATAAGTTTCGATTGGTACTTGACAGTTTTTATCAGATACTATTAAATATTTGTGATTAGCTCCTCCGTTTCCTTTTTTATCTACTACAAATACCTCGTTTAAATTTTCTCTCTTTTGAATAGTTGATATTTTTTTCATGTGTTCCTCCTTTAAAATTAACTACCTCGTTGTAGTTATTCTATTATATTTATTACTTGTAATTCATATATACTATTTTTAGTTTCAACTTTGATTTTATCATTAACAACAGTAACACTTTTAACAGTAGTTGTTTCTCTAACTCTTAATGAACCGTCTGTATAAATTAATTTCATATTTTTAAAAATAACTAATATTCTTTCATCATTCCATATTCTTTGATTTTTAGGATTTCCTTTTTTATCTGTAACTTTTAATATTTTAACTTTCATTTTTTCTCCTTTATAAATTCTCATATCGTTCCATCATTCTTTTAATTTCTTCTGGTGTAGCTGTTTCAATTCCTAATATTTTTGCTTCTTCAACTACTCCATTTATTAATTTGCTCATTTCTGTACTATCGAAACTCGATGATCCCCTAAACAATCTTAATTGTACTGCATTTTTACCATTGACTTTAACTTGACTAACTATTTCAACTATCTTATAAGCTTTTTTTAATAGTGGTATCGCTTCTGGAATGACTGCAACATATTCACGAGGTCCCCAATCACTTAACATTTTTAAATATACTTCATCATCAGTTGAATTTATTTTCTTAGCAATTTTATTAATTAGTTGCCAATGATAGTTGTTAGCATTTAAGCTGCGTTTTTTAGTTTCTTTCTTAATCTCAATTATTTTGAATTTATCACTTTCAACTATTTTACGCAGCTTGTCAACATTTTGAATAGGGATTTGAATAGTTAAAGTCTTGTCTTTTAAAGTTATGTCTTTAGTCTTTAATCTCATTGTTTCACCCCTACAAATAGATATTTTTTTCTATTTTAATAAAAACATTTTCTGGTATTTCATTTCTATAATTTTCTAAAACTTTTTTTATTGCTCTGTTTTTATTTATTTTATAATTTTCGTAAGCTTCTTCTATTGTATTAAAATATCCTATATGAACATTCTTTTTGTTTTCATTCTTATATCTAGAAACAAATTTATTAGTTTTTTTAAAATTGTACACACCAACAGGCAAATTACTTTTTTTATCATATTTTTTAACTATATTATTAAGCCTCATTGGTAAAAAAACGCATGTGTCTGGTGAATATAATTTTCCTGATAATAAATCTTTATCTAATTCTATACTCTCATTTTTTAATACATAATAATTTTTTTCAAACCAATAAGCAAAATTTTGGAAATTTTCCCATTCTTTACATATTTTAACATTTCTATAACATTCATTCCCAACATTAATAACTCTACTTATCATACTTTTCCATGTGAAATATACACGTTTGCCTTTTATTTTAGTTTTAGAATTATATATTCCTTTTCCTATATATCCAAAACCTATATATGATGTTTTATATGGATTGCTAGTTATTCCTTTTATAAAATTATCATAACTTGTTGTTTTAATACATCTGTTTTTATCGAGAAACATTATTTCTATTTTTGAAGGACTTATATAATTTTTTATAATCATTTTTGTTCCATCTTTATTTCTTCTTATCATACCAATTCTAGATTTTTGTAAATTAGTAATTTAAAACACCTCCATTTCTACAAATTTAAATAATTGTGTCCGAACTCACGCATGAACTTTTCATGTGAATAATGGTTCTCGAATCTTTTCTGTGCTTCTTGCTTAACTCTTAAACTCAATAGTCCGTCTGTGTTGTGAATGATCCAATGACAGTTTTGACAGATGTCTATTTTACATTCATCATATTTATCACTCACTTTGCGATTAGGGCCATAAAAGCAATGATGTATTTGAGTTGCTGTAGATCCACAGATTGCACATTGTTTATATTCGCTCATTAAACACCTCTCAATTCAAATGTTTTTCCTGTGTTTGCTGCATAGGTTGTAATTCCTGTATTCTTTTGTATAGTTTCTACAAATTGTTTTTCATTACTATTTAAACTTGATAAATGAATGATTATAATTTTATCTAATTTTGAAATGTCATTTGCTTCTAAAAAACCAATTACGTTTTCTAGTCCAAAGTGTGATTTTCTTACTCTGTTTGCAAGAAATTTATTTACTGATCCATTGTTGATGTTTTCAGTCATAATTTCTTCTGAATAATTACACTCAATCAATACATTTTTTAGATCAGGAAATGTATATTCTAAATAATAAGTATCTGTTGCAAATAATAAATTGCCTATTTCTTTATGATTAATTAAATACCCAAATGGTTCGGCACAATCGTGCTTTGTATTAAAAGGCATTACTTTAAAATTACCTATTTTATACATTTTTTCTGATTCAACTTCTATTGTTCTGTGATCTTTTAGTCCTAAAGCTTCAAATGTTCCTTTAGATGAATAAACATCAATTCCGGAGTCTATAAATTTATTAACATATTTTGCGTGATCTCCATGTTCGTGTGTAACTAAACACCCTGAAATGTTTCTCAAATTAAAATCTAAAGCTTTTTTAACTTCTTTTAAACTAATTCCGGCTTCCAACAATAGAACTTCGCCAGCAACGGATAGAATATATTCGTTGCCTTTTGACGATGATCCTAACACTTTAATATAACGGTCCATCTGTTTCAACCTTTTCCGCTTCAATGATTTCTTCTTTTTCTTTATCTGTGAGTTCAATTTCAATATCTTCTATTTCTTCATCGTCTTCAAACTTTAATGGTTTTTTATTAGCTTTTTCTTTTATTTCTTGTTTGATTTCATCTTTTGATAGTGGTACTTCTAATAATTCATTTTCATCAGTTCTTTGAATTGATTCAGCAAATAGAATACTATCATCTGATGTATTGATATACATTTTAGTAGCCCTTGAAATAACAGCTTTCTTTGCCATTTGATCTGTAAATTTATAATGAGTTGTGTTTGGTTTGATGTTTCCATTAGCATCAGTAACTTCATAGCCTTTGAATTTCCCTTGATTCCAAGCTGATTTTATTTGATTCATATTCATTATTTCTAAATAATTAGGGCCATTTTCTACTATTACTATTGCATAAGCTCCAACTATCTTTCTTATATCAACATTTCTAAAATCTTGTTCATGTTTTAAAACTTTTTTCATTCCGGTTTCTAAATCAAATTCATAATCAAACACATCATCTTCATAGATACAGTGAGCGACTACATTTTTAACTTCTGAAAATCTTTTAGCAACTGCTACTTTGCCAAAGTAACTAACTTGTAATGTTAATTGATCCTGGTAAGGAATGAAATAGCATTGTGATTTTGCTGAAGTCAATCCTTGAATAGCCATATCATATAAAGCGTTATAAATTGAAGTTTTAGTACAACCGATTAGAACCGGTACTTTATTACCCTTTATTTTAGTTTCAACCGTCTGCAATTTTAACCATGCACTTTTTAAAGCATTTTCAACTGAATAATTTTTAGGAAATACTATTTCACCGTTTTCTTGCAGCTGATCCATTTTAGTTATTAATGCATCAATTGTTGCTTCTTTAATTTTTACTAAATCATTAGCCATTATTGAACCTCCATTCTAAGTTTCTTATCTTCACTTACAAACATTTGAATCAATTGTGTATCTAGTTCAGGAATATTGAAATCATTCACACTTTCTGAATTGTCAATCATAATTGGGCAACTCTCATTATATATAACACTCAATTTGTTAATTATCTCTAAACCAGCCACTACTTTATGGCCATTATTAGCACCTGAAAAAGGTACTCCACTTATTAAAGCTTCACACGTTTCTTTAACTCCACCGTTGATTTGAATATCAAATAATTTAAATTTAACATTTTTAAATTCATTATTAATATCATTTTCTAAAGCTTTCATTTTAATTTTGCTAAATTCTTCAAATAAAAATTCTTGTTTTTCCAAATCACTTATTTTCTGTGCTAATTCACTTTGTTCTTTCATTAATTCAGCAATTCTATCTTTAGTATTTTGATTTTCTTTTAATGCATTTAATAAATCTTTCATTTCATCTATTATTGCTTCATTTTCTTTTATTTTAATTTTGTATTCTTCTGTATCTACTTCTGCTATTACAACTTTGTTTTTTTCTAATTTATTGATTGCTTCGTTTAATTCTTTTGAAATAGCTGTATTAGTAAAAGAAGTAAAATCATATGCTTGTCTGTTTTCAATTGATTCTTTTTCTTTAATATATTTGTCTTCTAAATCTTTTAATTCACTATTCATTTCTTCAAGTTCTTTAGTTATTTGTAATTGCAAAGCTTCTTTTTCTTTTAATTCTGTTGCAGTGCTTTTGCCAATAATATTGTTTTCTTCAAGTTGATTAACTTTGTTTAAATTAAAGTTTGCTTCTAATTCATCAGCTTTACCATCAATCTTTTGCTTGCAGCAAGGGCAAATTAGATCATCTTCATCAAGTGTAAAGTTTTTAAGTTTAATTTCTTTATAATTTACTCTTAATTCATCTAGCTTAGTTCTTAAAACTTCAATATTTTTGTTAATATTTGTAAGAGAAGCAGTTTTATCAGTTAATTTTAATTTTAAAAGTTCAATTTTTTGTGTAATTTCTATATAATTACGTCTTGCCAATGTTTCACGTTGTTCAAATGTATTTCTAAAATCTGCTTCTTCTGCTGATAGTTTGTTTTTGAGTTTATAAATAGATTCGTTTATTTTATTATTTATTTCGTACAATTCTGTTAAATCATTCTTGTTAATAATATCATTAAGTTTTTCAATTTCTTTTTTAGCACTTTCTATATTAAGTTCTATTGTTTCTTTTGATAAAATAACTTCTTTTATTCTTTTATTATTTTCATCAATTCGACTTGGTAAAAGTTCAATGTCTTTTTTATATTTATCTTTTCTACTTTTAATAACTTTCTTAGCATCTTCAACTGTTCTTCCGCTCAACGTATCAACTAAATTTGATAAGCTACTATTATTATTAATCAATTCTTCATCACTTGTTTTACTATATTGTTCAACTAAAATGGTTCTTCTTTCTTTCCAACTCAATTTTTCGTTAAAATGAAATGGATCTGTTAATAATTTAAAAGCTTCTTCATTAATTATTCCGTTGATATATTCTTCATACTCTTTTTTCTTTTTAGGAACTTCATCAATATAATAATCCGTTATATTTCCAGAGAACACTTTATTTTCTTCACCACGTTTTTTAGTCCATTTTTCCTTGTACACACGTTTAAAATGTATATCAACACTTTCTACCTCTAAAACTCCTTCTACTGTTACATCAACGCCATGAAGCACATTGTTGTATTCATCAAGCGGTTTAATATCAAATTGTGTATCTCCGTTTGAATTTTTACCGAAAAACAACCAACTGAACATATCTACTATTGTAGTTTTACCACTTTTGTTTTGACCGTAAATTTTTAAATTTCTTCCTAATGGTTCTATACTGATGTTTTGGCCTTTAAAATTTTCACATTTCATTTTTTTAATTTTCATTCTCATTTTTTCCCTCTCCCTTTAATTCAATTCATCAATTGTTTTGCCTAGTAGTTCACATAGTTTTATTTGATTTTTTCTTGAAGGATATATAACTCCACTTATCCAGCGACTAATTGTATTCGGATTCACTTTCATTTCAGCTGCTAGCCATTTTTGCGTCTTTCCAATGTCTATCAGTGCTTTTTTTAGTCCTTTCATATTCCCCCCCTTTCTCTTGTTTATCAACTCTATATGTATACTATAACACATTTTAAGTATAATGCAATACTTTTTTAAATTATTTTTTTATGTCAAGAAATGTAAACTTTTAGAATGTTTTGAATATTATATATGGTTGTGATACAATATATATGTAATAAAATTCATTTTATTTTTTCCCATTTGTGAGTAGACAAAACTACTCCTCCTTATTAAAAAAGACACCTACAATAGGTGCCTTTTTTTATTTTAATATATTTTCTTTAATTCCCTGATCTTTATAACTTTTTCTTTATCGGTCATATCTCCATCTCTTTTTATAGATTGTTCAATATTCCCAAATTTCATTGTTTTACTTTTCTGCAAGTCTTTAATTATTTTTTTCTGCAAGTTTTTATCATCGCTATCTTTTAATAAGTTATACATATTAGTTCGAGTTGGTGTTTTGAATATTTTACCGATTGTATAACTTAATTCAGGTAATGCTCTTTTAGAGAAATTTACTACTTCTCTTTCAGCATTTGCTACAGAATAACCGCTCATTTGTGCAGCAGCGCTAACAATAGCATTAACGTGGCCTATTGCTGTTTTACTTGAAGTTTTAACTCCACTTGCTTCAGCGCTTGCTTCTCCAACAGCAAATAAAAACTGATTTATAGTAGATTCAGCAATATTGTCATAATCATACCCTGATGTAAATACATTTGTTATTGCATCAATTCCGTAGAATGTACCTGCGCTTGCATTAATAAATTTTTCTAATACTTCTGGTTCTCTACCTCTATACATAGAATACATTGATTTAATTACTGCTATAAGCATACTAGAAACTGCTAGTGCTGTTATTGTTTGATTTCTTTTTATAATTGATTTACGAGTTCCTTTAACATTTGCTTCATCAATACTTTCAAACAATCTATTATAATTTTGATTTCTCTGTGTACTAAATGCAGTAAATAATCTTTCTATTATACTATCTGATCTTAATATTTGTGATCTTTGCATATTTGTATAATTCGGTTGTGTTCTCTTAATTACATTTTCTGTTTTAGCAGCTACTGCTTGATAATATGCATCGCTTCCCACCTTTAATGTAGGCTTAGTACGTTTTATAAAGTTTTCAGATGCATTCCATATTTTAGAAATTGCTAACATATCGGCTTTTTGAATACCTTTAGTCTGCCATGCTCCTTTTCCTAACTTTTGTAATTCTCCTACTTCTTTATTTATATACCCTTCAGCTCTTAATCTAATTAAATCAGAATGCTTATACATTGTGTTTTTGCGTACTGATTTGTTTATAACGCCTTTAGATAGATCCGCTTTGCTAAATTCCGGTGATGCCATTAGTAATGATATAGGCTGATACATGATAATTTTAGGGTTAAGGCCTAATATAGCTTGATAAGAATTGCTTATAATTGATTTTGCAATTTTTTCAGTTTTATTGTTGGCCGCAGCTCTAACTCCATTCATTTTATCATATAGATCTACAAAAGAATCTAATGTTTGTTGACCGAATGTTTTTGTTATCTTATTACTAAACGTTGGATTTTCTATAAGTTTCTTTAATGCTTTGGTAGGTAATCTTAAACCATAATATTTAGTTCCTAGATCTATCTGACGTTCCATCATATCAGTAAAGTTTTCTAATACTACAGGTTTAGTACCACCTGTTTTAGGTTTTAAGAAAGGTAAATTTCCTAAATTAGTTTTACCTGCACCGTCTAAATTTCGATGTCTATATGCTGATGAACGATTAGTAGGAGCATATTTACCATCATCTTTTTTAACAATATTATAAAATACGTCCTGGACCGATACTTCGTTTATCATATTACCCATATCTTTAGACAATTCAAACCAATATGTAGCTATTCTTTTTTCACTTATTGTTAGAGTAGAAGTTATTTTATCAATATCTTCTTCAGTTAAATTTGTTCTTTTGTCTTCTGCACCATTTTCAAACTTTTCGACCATTGACGGGCTTACTACTCCTGATTTTAAGATAGCATCTTTATTAAATTCTACCAAACTGTGAATATACAACATAATCATTTGATTTCTAGTAAGATCAACTTTTCCATCACTTAAATCAAAAGTTTCAATTTTATTCTTTTCTTTAAGGAATTTTGAATAATTTTTCTTAAAATTGGAAACGTAATTTTCATCAGTATCTAAAGTTTTATTATAACCGATAATTTTACTAACATATTTATCATTAAGTCTGTGATTTGCTTTTATAGCTTCTGTTTGTCCTTTATCTATTTCTTCATATGTTGCTTTATATAATTCTGTTTCTCTGTTATATGCTGAAATTCTACCGGATTGTGTTTCAGGAGCTAAAGCACCATCAAGCCATATATGATTTTTAAAATCATTTATTTTGTTTAATAAACTTTTAGCTTCGTTTGGTGTTAAATCACCTTTAACTTTAGTTTCGAATTTAGAAGTTTTTGTTTTCTTACTACTTTTATTTCTTATATTAATAGCTTCTGTTAATTCACTATTGATATTTTCTAACTTTCTTCTTCTATTCTTATAAACTAAATCTGTTTTAGTGTTCTGAAGACCTATGATGTGATTGGCCAAATCAGTTAAAACAAGTACATCTTCATCAGTCATATTTCCTATTTGAGTTTTTTCTAATCTTTCTATATCAGCTTTTAAACTCTCTGGCATTTCATAAGTTTTATCGGTTTCTTTGTAATTTTCAAAGAACTCTTTAGATTTTTTTAAACTAATTTCTTTTTTAGCACTTAAATTCTTAGCTTTTAAATCAATATGACTTAATATTTCATTTGCTGCTTTCTCAAATGATGGGAACATCATATCTTTTTTAGACTTCAATTTTTTAAGAGTTTTCATTAATTTGTTTTCAATTATTTTTCTTTCTCTTTTAATTTTAGCCTGGGCTTTTTGCTCTTTAGTTTTTTGTTTAAGATCAGTAACTTCTTTTAAACGTTTAGCTTGTTCAGTAGCTTTTGTTTTTGCAACCGCTTCTTTCTTTTCAAGCTTACCAATTTCTTTAGTTTGCTTAATTTCTACTTTTTGTTTTTTAACAGTAGTTGCTAATTTTTTCTCTCTAGAAGTCTTATATTTAGGTGTATACGCTTCTTTTAGTTTAGACTTATATTTGCTATCTGTCTGTACTAAATCATCGTGTAACATTAATTCGACCATTTTATCTATCTTTGTGCGTGTTACTCCATCAGCAATACGATCCATTGAATTTAATACACTGCGTTCAGTTTTATTCAATTGTGAAGCTATATCTTTGACTTCTTGACTATATTTTAATTCTTCGCTAAAAGGTTTAAAGCTAGGTGTATCTCTTTCTTTATATATTTCATTAGCTTTTTCTTTAGCTTGTTCATAATCATAGTCCATTTCTTCATGTAAATAATCTGCTATTTTAACATCTGCATTTTTTTCTTTTAATAATTTTCTAATTTTAACATTATGCTTTTTAATATTTTTAATATCAGCAGCTTTTTCAAGTGCAAAACCGTTTTCTTCCAATACTCTATTCGCACTTTTTACTATCTCTGCTTTTAAATTAGGAAAATCTTTCATGATTCCTCTTGTTTTAGTTACATTATCTATTGTTCTTTTATCTAATTTCATTGACAACTTAATATCTTTAGCTTTTTTAGCAATATTATTAATAGTTTCAAAATCTTCTTTTATGATCTCGTTGGTTTCAAGATTTCTTAATTCATATTCTTCTTTTTCAAAGTTTATCGACTTAACTTGATAATTTTCACCAGCATAATTAATAATATTATCTTCTGAATATTTAGGTGTCGCTACTTTTTTCATATTAGACAATTCAGTTTTTAAAGTTTTAGCATCTTTTGACAATGCTAAAATCTTATCTATTCTCGCTTGCTCTGATTTAGTAACATCTCTATTATTTTCTATTTTTTCTATGATCTTTTCAATTGCAGATAATTCTTTTTTAGCAAATAACTGCAAATTATAAGGTAGTTTTTTAATATTCTTCTTAATTTCAGCTATTTTTTGGGTTGTTTTTGCTCCATTCTTAGGTCCTTCAGCCCCTTCGCGAACCTCGTAAGTTCTTCCTCGTCCCAATCCCTCGTTGTCGACATATTCGATGAATTTTGGTTTTTCTCCGATTTTGACATCGTTTGAGTATTTTTCATAAGTATCTACCATCCCTTTTAATTGTTCATACACTCTATCAGGTTTATTTCCAACTATATTTAATACATAATCTGGATCAACAAATCTTAATTGCGAATAATATCTTACAACAGCTCTTTTAGCAGCTTCTAATTTTGGTATAGTATTAAGCTTTAAGTGTATCTCATAACCTTGTTTTTTAAGTTCGTTTACGATTTCTTCCATTGTATCAAAAGTTTTTCCAACTTTTGGTATTACTATATTTTCACCATTTCTAACAGCATCTTTTAAAACTTCAGCGGCAACATCAGAAGATTCAACATGTACTACACCTGCGCCTGATCCACCTTTAAATTCATCAAAAAATGTTTTGGCCATATCAGAATCAATGATTCTAGCAGCGTATTTCTTTGACAATGGGTTTGCAAATACTGAAGATTTCCCTGCTGAAGGATTTCCTATTACAATAAAAGCTTTTCTTTCTTTTTTAACTTTACCATCAAAAATTTCTTTTCCGTTAACTTTTCCTGAAAAACTACCTAATTTACCAAGAGCTATTCTTATGTCTTCTCTTAATTTTATTCTTTCAGGAGTTTTTATTTTATAAGTTTCTTCTTGTGATTTTGCAAGTTCTCTTTCTTTTTTAATATTTGAATCATCAAGAGGTGTAAGTTCTTTAGTATCTTCGTCTATTTCAATATCTTTTAATTCTTCGATTCTTGTTATTGCTTTGTCGCCTACTTTATATTCAACGCCTGATTCGTTTGTGTAATAACTTTTTCCACTTTTTTCATCTTTTCTTATATTTTCACCTTTAGAGGCTTTTGTTTTTATAACTTTTTTAAATTCTTTCCTATTACGCAATTCGTTTTCTAATTTTATTTCTTTATCATATAAACTATTCCATTCATCACCTTCCTTTTCTGATAATTTTGCAGCTTCATCATCTGATAAACTTTCAAACTCTTTAATTTGTTCTTTTGTTTTAATTAATTCTGCTTTCTTTGCTGCTACAGTAGCATTTTGAATATTTTTAGTAACAGAATCTCTTAGTTTAGCACCACTTTCAGTCATTGTGCCCCATTCAATTTCTTTGTTAGGATATTCCTTTTGTAATTCTGACAACATTTGCTCTGCAACACCTTGTCGCCTATATTCGGAATCTACATTTATCATACTTATACTAGGTTTACCGTTATAATCTACATATTCAAGTGTGCCAACTTCTTTGCCATCAACAAAAGCTTTCTTAATGGAATTAGTTTGTCCTGAATAACTATCGACTACTTCATCAGTAGTTTCAATTTTTGTTTTTACTTTAGGTGTTTCAACTTTAACTTTTTTTATATCATAAATATCAAATGGCGTAACTTCTGATTCAAATCCATCAGATGATTTAATAATTAATTTATCGTTATCTTTTGAAATTACTTTTCCCTTACCAACTTTAGATTTAACTTCATCACCGATTTTTATATCATCAAACTCTTTGATTTTCTTAGTTGAATTGTAAACTTCATTCAATTCATTTTGTTTACTTCTCATAAAAGTTTCATATTCAGTATCAGAACGTTCGGCTTTTGGATAATCTGCAATTTCATTTTTAATTCTGTCTTGCTCTTTTTTTAAAACTTTATTATATTTATCAGTTTTAGGCGCTTCCGCTTCGGGTTTCCCATAGTCTACTTTTTCGCCTGTAAATTCGTTATCTTTGCTAGATAATTTTATTGTCTTTGCATCAGCTTCTTTAATATATTTATCTGCTTTAGCTTCAGGCACTACTTTATCCCAATTTCTAGCAGCTTTAGGAGTTTCTTCAACTTCCGGGCCCGCTTCTTGAACTTTTTCTTTAAAAACATCAAATTTATTATTTAATTGTTCAATACCGTCTTGCAATACTGCATCAGCCATTTCATTGCCGGTTTTTAATGATTCTATTTCATTGACTATAAGAGCAGCGCTTTCTTTATCAGCTGCACTATCTACCAAATTCTGAACATCATTTCTTAAAGGTACATATCTAGATTCTACAAGCTTTTTTTCATCTACGGTTAATTTACCATAATCTGAAATTTTATTGATTGTAACTCCGCCTGCTGTACCCAAACCACCTAATACTGCGAATGCTCCAGCACTTGCTTTAGCTGTTTCAATTAATCTATTAAGATCTTCTTTATTAAATTTCTTATCTTTAGTTGCTAGTTTTTCACCGCCAATTGATACCATTTCTTGTACTACTTCTTGAGAAGTTTCACCTAATACATGAGTAACTAAATTAGCGAATACTTTTGCACCTTTACTATTTAAACCTTTTGCAATTACATCTCTGGCACCTTTAGTTTTTAATATATTTTTTAACTTTTTAGCTCCGCCAACTGCTAATTCTAATTGTGTTAATTCTAAACCTGCATTAATAGCGCCTACTAATGTAGAAAACGCTTGTGCTTGCTTAGGATCAGCACCTTTTTCAATCATAGACTGCATTGCTGATCCTTTTTCAAGTTTGTATATAAATTCTGTTGAACCTAATTTAAAACCTTTTGCAAAACCTGCTATACCAGCAGCAGGTACCGTTACAAGTTCTTCCGGAATAGCTGCTTGTGGTCCAGCTTGTCCTAATACTGCTGCCCCACCAGCAAATGCTGCTCCTGATTCTACTGCTTTAGGTAATGCATATTGTGCTGTTCTTAATAATTGCGGGATCATTTCAGCAGCACTTTCTAAACTGAATTTAAAAGTTTTTTCAAACATATTTTGAACTTCTTTATCATCTTTTACTTGTTCTAATAAAGTAGGATTTTTTCTCATAAAGTCATCTAATTCTTTAGTAGTTTCATCAACTTTATTTTTTAGACCTGAATATTTATTTCCGTATTCATAATTAAGTCTGGTTTGAATGTCGCCTAATTTTGCTATTTTACTTAATCTGCCGATGTATGATGTTTCTTCATCAGGTTTATAAGGTTCTGCAACTGATACTTTCATTCCAGGATATCTTTGTTTTGTAGTTAAAGGTTGAGTAGATTTTGTTTCGATTGGTTTTATTGTATCCCAATTTTTAACTTTAGGTTTAGTTGTGTAATCATCAATACCCCTAACCGTAATAGGTTCATTACGGCTTTTAAAAGGAGTTATTTCAGATTTTAATTTTGGTTCTGATACATTTGAAATTTTAGTCCAATCTCTCATTTCATCACTTCCCTAAACTTAGACCATATTTAGTTAATAAATGATCTATAATTTTTTCATCAATTCCGCTGTTTTCTAAATTTTGTAAATAATTTATTATTTGTGGTGTTGCTGCTTTAACTAATTCGGCTTCATTCATTACAGTTGTAGGACTTCTTTGCCCTATTTGTGCTGTGTAACTTTCCATTAGATCATCAATATATTTGCTATAAGGTACAGACTCTTTCTCTAATTCAGAAGTAGTAAGTGGAGTTTCACCTGGTCCTTCTTTTATATCCTTAATTGCAGCTTCTAATTCTAGTTTTCTAAGTTCTTCTTCTAATGGATTGGTAATTGGTTCTTCCATTAAATCTTGAATTTGCAATGATAATTTTTTGTTTCCTAATTTTTCAGCTTTTAATCTTTCGGCTTCTAATTGACTATATGCGCTATTTGGATCCTTCATTTGTTCTAAAGCATATAATTTTTCTTGATTAGATATTTTACCAGCTTCTAATTGTTGATCTAACAACGCTATATTTTTATCAAAAGTTTGTTTATCTAAAGTAGGCATACCTTCAAACGATCCGGTCAATCCTGCTTTTCTTAATGCAATTTCTTGATCATATCTATCTTGATCTTTTGCAGCTTCTGTTTGATATCTATTTTCTTCTCTTTGTATATCTTCTACTCTACGTTTTTCAGCGATAAGCGTTTCTAATTCTTGTGAAGATAAATCTGCTCCGCTTTTTCTAAGTAATCTTTCAGTTTCAGCTTTTAAATCAGTTTTAGCAGTTCCTATATTAGTCCTGGCTTGTTGTTCTTGTGCAGTTAAAGCACTTACACCAGCTTGTGTTGCTCCACCAATTTGTAGGCCTCTTTGTACTTGACTTCCTAAATCATAACCTGAAGCTTTCATAAAATCACTTGCTCTTTTGGCTAATATTTGCCCTTTAGTCATTTCTTGTGTTCTGGCCGCTCTGTATTGAGGTGTTAGAGCTTCTTCACTTGTTTTTAAATCTGACATTTGTCTATCTTCAGAAGAAAGTATTTCCTCTCTAGCTGATTCTGTTCTTTTAGAATATAGATCTTTAATCATATCATCATAATTAGGCCCTACCGGTTCGGTTTTTACAGGTGTTTCAACAATAGGAGTTTCTGGTTGAACAACTGAATTTTGAATAGGATTAGTAGTAGTTGCTTTATACTTTGAAACTTGTTTATCTAAAGCATCGGTTTTCGCCCTACCTTCTGATATTGCCATGCCATAATCTCTCGCGCTCATTGCTCCTGATTTAAATTCTTTATTTATTTTATCTAGTTGAGCTTTGGTTAATGCCATAATCTACCCCCTAATCTTTTAAGCCTTTTGTTGCCGAATTTCTAAATTGGCCTAATACTGCTAATGCAAATGATGCTAATAAAAATGGGTTTAATGCCACGTCTAATACCGCTTGCCATAATATCGTCCAGCTAACCATCTCTTCTGGTTTCAATCCTGTTGCTGTGAAAAATAAACCTATTAATGTTACCCAAAACCACACGTCTTTTACTCTTGCTTTAATATCCATTAAGCTACCTCTCTTTCTAAATAAAATTTCTCCGGATCCACGCAATGAATCCACTCGTTATTATCGTATCTATCCCAAAACAAATTATAAGGAACATCACGTATTTCAAAGTGCAAGTGTTTACCTGTTACATGTCCTGTGCTTCCCATTTCAGCAATAGTTTGATATTTAAGAACCTTTTGGCCCACTGTAACATTCATTGACTTTAAGTGTGCATATAAGCTACACCAACCATCATGTTCAATTACAATGTAATTACCGTATCCTGTACCAACTTGCGCTTTTCTAATAATACCATCTTCAACTGCTAGTATTGGATCGCCTAATTCTTCACGATAACCGTAATCAATTCCGGAATGGAATCCAACTTTGCCTTCTAACATCCTCCACCCAAACGGGCTTGTTTTTCTCATATTTGTTGTTGGTTTAAACATCTAAATCACTTATTCTTTTTAATACAGTTATTAATTCTGCTCTAGTAACAGTATTATCAGGTCTGAAAGTGTTATCTGCATAACCATTCATAATTTTATTATCTATAGCCCATTTGATGTTATTTTCAGCCCAATGCTCTTTTATATCTGTTGGGTATATAACTTCGGGTTTATAGTCAAACACGCCCCACGCTTCAAGAATGGGATAATTATAGGATAAATTACCGAAACCATTAGATCCCCAATCATTACCCCAACTATTTTGGAGTATCCAACCGTATTCGTCCCAACCTATTATAAATATCATATGGCCACCATAATGTTTAGAATCTTTATTGTACTCAATAACTTCGCCTTTACATTGCATAAATTCAGTTGTGCAATTAACGCCAATCGGAACAGGTCTATTCTCTAACAATGCTCTTTTAATTTCATCTTCACCATTTAATCTGGCATATGATTCAATTCTATACTGTTTTCCTTTTACAAAATTGTTATAAAATTCAGGTTGTTTAAGTTTTTCGTTGAATATAGCTTTAACTTCTTCTTTTGTACCTAATTCAAAGAAGTCTTTTTTCTCCATACAACCAACAGACTTTATTATCTGCAAAGCACGTCTTGGTTGCATTCCTTCGCCACTTCCACCTAAAGCATAAATGCTTGATGGTGATAAGTCTATATATTCACCTTCTACATCTTGAAAATACTCTAGCACTTTAGATATTGCAAAAGCTACACACATACCGGTTGATTGTTGATTCTCAACATATGGTATATTGCTAATTTTAAACTCTTTTGGCAGTTCTTTTTCTTCTAATTTGTAAGATGAAAGAGTGTAATCTCTCTCATCTTTTATACTTTTATTATATCCATTTAATTGCATATTACCCCCTTACATTCCTATTTTGCTTAAATAGAATTGCACCACTGATGTTAATAACAATATAAACACTATCCATTTCATTTGAGTTAATTGCTTTTCAGCTTCTTTACCTCTACTTGTTTCCAGGATATCTATTCTTTCATGTAATCTTGCTACTGTGTCTTTAGTTTCCATTTTTTCTTCTATTGTTTCAATTTTTTCTTCATGAGTTTTTAACGTGTTAATCAACTCCTTCAACTGTGAACCCTGCTGCTTTATTTGTTCTGCTATTATGGAAACATTAATGTTCATTCCATTTACTACTTCGACTAGTTTATCAATATTGTCTAGCCTTATCTTATTATTATTAGCAAGACTTGTTGTTTCGGCTATTTGCCTAGTATGCTTCATAACAAAATCTTCGGTTGGCATATGATCACCTACTTTCTTTACTATAGCCCTAACAATTCTTTTAATTCTGCTTGTTCAGTTGTGCAGTCCATATCTAAAAGTTTTTTATTTGATATCAATTCTTTCAATTCTGCTATTCTCATAGGTTTATTTTGTTCTGCTAGTTCCTCTTCTGTTGGTATATAATCTGAAAAAACACCGGCTTTATTCATAACTTGTCCTAACTTGCCTATATCAGATTGGATTTCACCTTTAACAATTGATTTTCCTTGTCTAACTGCTATCACTTTGTTATTTTTTAATGTAATAAATCTCATATCTCCTCCTATTCAAACTCTAATATTTGAGTGCTAAAATTATATGTCCAACCATTAGGATACATTTTAGTTTGTAAATTTGAATCCGTTAAAATGCTATTAACATATATTGCATCTATATCATTATTACCATTATCAGTGTAATGACTTTCAATAACTTTAGCTTTTGAAGCATTTATAGTTGTGATAGTTTGATTTGTACTCCAAGGATTCCCACTAATTGAAGTTCCGTTATAATCTATAACTTGTTTACTTTTAACATTATTATACTCTGTTACAACGAGTTCTATTTCTAAATCTGCTCCACTAGCGCCTCTTAACAAATCAACTGAATCACCGTCAAGTTGAAGCTTTGCTCTTACTGCCAAATCATCTGCACCACCAGAATTACCGATAATACTAACATCAACTAACGATGCACCCCACTCTACCGGTGTTATTGATACATTCGCTGATGCCGAGCCATTTAACAAACTATATGTTATTCTTTGCTGCGATTTTATATTACTTCCACCACTTTTATTGAATATATCGCTTTTACTTAAAAGATTATTAGTAAGTAAACCTTCCATTAGCTAATCACCTCATTAACTCCCCAGATGTAAAAATCCATATCTGATGCAA
>Ga0256842_1000532_pt1 | contig 33549 bp, 32 predicted proteins | sample 4559240metaG_FD_185973 | JGI IMG/M metagenome (GOLD analysis project Ga0256842, IMG submission 185973) | Hydrothermal vent microbial communities from Guaymas Basin, Mexico - 4559-240 | ecosystem: Environmental > Aquatic > Marine > Hydrothermal vents | place: Mexico: Guaymas Basin | collected...
CCAGTTTTTTCTTTGTTCCCCCAGTGGAGATCAACTCTACATCATGATCTGCTAAAAATCTAGCAAAATCAATAAGTTTTGATTTGTCTGTAACACTTATTAATGCCCTTTTGATTTTTAGATATTTCATGTCTAATATCCTCCTTCTTTTGACAAAACATCCAATAAAAATCACAGATATTTTGTCAAAGCTTCCAATTTATGGCAATAAATTTTTTTCAATTAAAGTTGGAATAGGAGTTGCAAAAATTTTAATACAAATTAACAAAAAAAATAATAGTAGGAGATGGTTATGAAAAAGTTGTTTGAGCCACATATAGAGCTTGTAAAATATGTAATGGATTTAAGATTGATACGTCAAAATATTGTCGCCAGTAATCTGGCAAATATAGAAAACCCCAATTATAAGGCAAGGCGGATTGATTTTGAAGAGAAGTTACAAGCTGCTTTAAATTTAAAAGAATCTGGGGCTATGGCAAGGACCAATGAAAGACATCTGCCAACTTCGGTTTTGGTAGAGCCAGATTTTTATAAAGAATTGGAGATCAGGGTTGTTCAAGGAGAGGACAGTGTAGATCTAGACAAAGAAATGACTATTCAGGCCAAGAATGTATTGGCATACAAAACACTAAGTAATGTGCTTACAAAGGAATTTCAACTTCTAAAGGATGTTATTGTAGAAGGAGGGAAATAATGGGTATAAATTTTATGACAGCCCTAGATATTGCTTCTTCTGGATTGTCTGCACAAAGGACACTTTTAAATGTAATATCTATGAATTTGGCAAATATAAACACAACAAGGACCCAAGAAGGCGGGCCTTATAGGAAAAAAGAGGTTATTTTTCAGTCAGCACCAATAAAGTGGCCGTCTGATAACCTCATGAGAACAGAGCTTGAAAGACAGATTAAGGGAGTTAAAGTAAATAGGATAGTTGAAGATTATGATGGTGTGAGAAAGGTGTATGATCCAAATCATCCTGATGCAGATGAGGACGGGTATGTTTCTTATCCTGATATCAATGTAGTGGAGGAAATGGCAAAAATGCTCACAGCTCTAAGAAGTTATGAGGCAAATTTATCAACAGTAACATCAATAAAGACTATGTTAAATAGTGCTCTTCAGATTGCTAGATAAAAGGTAAGGAGGAGGGTATGAGCATTAAGTCAATAGCTAACAATGCATATCTAAATGCATTAAATACAGAACCAAAAAGATATGCTACTTCTAAACCTAAAGAATCCTTTATGGAAACTATAGAAGAATCATTGAAAAAAGTAAATGATCTTCAGTTAGAAAAGGATCAAATGATTGAGGAATTTGCAGTAGGCAAAAATGAAAATGTGCATGAGTTAATGATTGCACTTCAAAAGGCAGATATTGCAATGAAACTTACTTCTGCTGTTAGAAATAAAGTTATGGAGGCATATAAGCAATTGATTAATATGCCTATGTAGCTTATTAAAAAATAAGTTAGCTATGTAGGAGGCTATTTTAAATGGAAAATCCATTACCCAAGTGGAATCAAAAAATAAAAGATTTGTGGAGTAAAGGAACAACCCCACAAAAAATAATTGCAATTGGAGTAATGCTCTCAGTTACCATTATGTTCATTTTTTTAATGGTGTGGTTAAATCAAGAAGAATATGGGGCATTATATTCAAATCTAAAACAGGAAGATTCTGCTGCTGTTGTAAAATATTTAAAAAAGCACAATATAAAATATAAACTGCAAGACAATGGTGGGACTATTTTGGTCCCTAAGGACAAGGTGTATGAGCTCAGATTAGAGATTGCAGGGCAAGATATATTAGAAAAAGGTGGTGTAGGTTTTGATATATTTTCAAAAAGCTCAATAGGACAAACGGATTTTGTGCAAAGAATCAACTATCAAAGGGCTCTTCAAGGTGAATTAGCAACTACTATTTCTGCAATACCTGAAATTATAGCTGCCAGGGTTCATTTGGTCCTTCCCAAAAAGTCTCTTTTTTTAGAAGAACAGACTCCAGCGTCAGCCTCTATATTGGTCCAATTAAAAAGGGGAAAGGAACTAACAAAAGAACAGATAAAGAGCATAGTAAATCTAGTGGCAACAGCTGTAGAAGGGCTTTCGCCCGAAAATATCACTCTTATAGACAATAGGGGACGGCTGCTTTATCGATCTAAAAATGAAGGGGAAATGGCTTTAACAACAAGCCAGATGGAATATAAATTAAATCTTGAACAGTCACTTACAAAAAAGATTGAGAGCTTACTATTTCCAGTAATTGGGGCAGGAAAGGTTATAGCTCAAGTGAATGTTGATCTTGATTTAAGTGAACAAAATATTTATAAAGAATTATATGATCCAGATTCATCTGTGGTAAGGAGTGAGCAGAGGGTAAAAGAGTCATCTAAGGGAACAGCACAGGCAGAGGCATCAAAAGCTGGGCCTCAGTATAAGGCACAGGGTGGAGGAACTACTACCACAGAAGAATCTTCCAGGATGCAGGAGACTATTAATTATGAAATCAGCAAACAGGAGCAAAGGGTACACATCCCCAAAGGTCAAATATCAAAAATTACAGTTGCTGTGCTTGTTGATGGGAAATATAAAAAAGGTAAAAATGGAAAACTCATATATGAACCAAGGTCAGATGTTGAATTGGAAAAGATAAAGGATATAGTGAAAAGTGCAGTGGGTTATGATCCAAAAAGGGGAGATGTAGTAGAGGTGGCCTCCATGCAATTTTCGCCAATAGAGCTTGCAGAGCCAAGTTTTTGGCAGGTAGTGTTAGATTATTTACATAAATTTATAAAACCTATTTTAAATACACTAGTATTACTAATCTTTATCTTGTTTGTGCTGAGACCAGTGATACTCTCTATTGTAAAGCCTAAAGTAGAGGAAGAAGTTGCTGAGATAGAAGAACTACCAGAAGGAGAAGAAACTGAGGCTCCCCCACTGTCAGAAGAGGAGTTAAGAGCACTTGAGTCAAAAAGGCCCTTTGAAGAGATAAAGCAAAAGGTAGCTGCTATATTGGATAAATATCCAGAGGAGGCTATAGCAATAATTAAAGGTTGGGTAAGAGAAGAATCTAAAAGGTAACATGGTGGCAAAAAATAGAATCGAGGAAAAGTGATGCGTGAGATAAAGGATGTTAAAGAGCTTTCAGGAGTAGAGAAGACCGCTATCCTACTTTTGGCCCTTGGGGATAAATATGTACAGAAAATATTTAAGGAGTTAACAAGAGAAGAGATTGTGAAGGTCTCAAGAGCTATGGTGGATTTAGAAAAAATTCCTAAAGAAATTGTAGAACAGGTGTTAAGGGAGTTTCATGAGACCTTTATTTCAGGTTCTCATGTAATTGTTGGGGGGTCTGATCAGGCGAGAAAACTCTTGTCAAAGGCTTTAGATGGAAAAACCGTGGAAGAGATAATGAAAAATGTGGAATATGACTATAGACCTCCACCATTTAAAGGTCTTGAAAATTTCAGTCCTACAATTATGGCACAGATACTTTCTAATGAGCATCCTCAAACTTTGGCCCTGATACTTGGATATCTTCCCTCTCAACAAGCAGCAGAGGTACTTAAAAATCTTCCCCCAGGGGTGAGGCCCGAGGTATTGCTTAGACTTGCAAAGTTGGAAACTGTACCACTTGAGATGTTATATGAAGTAGATTCAGTGCTTAGGGAACAGCTTGAAGCAATGGGTGGTGAAGGTCAAAAGGTTGGTGGTGTACAAGCTGTTGCTGAGATATTAAACTCTGTGGAAAGATCTGTTGAAGAGGAGGTACTTGCAGACATTGAGATGGAATCTCCACAGCTAGCTGAAGAGATAAGAGAGTTGATGTTTGTATTTGAGGATATCAAAAATCTTGATGATCGCTCTATAAGAGAGATTTTAAAGGAAATATCCAATGAAGATTTAACACTTGCTCTAAAAGGTGCATCAGAGGAACTTAAACAAAAATTCTTCTCTAACTTATCAGAACGTGCAGCTGCTATGATTAAAGAAGACCTAGAGATTATGGGACCTGTCAGGATCTCAGATGTGGAAAAGGCTCAAAAGAACATTGTAAAGGTGGTGAGACAGCTCGAGGCTGAAGGCAGGATTGTGATAGCAGGAAAAGGAGGCGAGGATGTCCTTGTGTAAGGGACGAATCTTTTTGGGTAGTAGTGGTATTGTTGTAGATGAGGTAGAGTTTAGTAAAAAACATGTGGATACGGATTTATGGGATGAGAATATAGAAAAGAAGATTTTAGAAAAAATAAAAAATAAGGCATTTGAACAGGCAAGATCCATTGTTCAAGACGCACAAAAACAGGCAATACAGATAAGAAATGATGCCTATGAACAGGGATATAAAGAAGGATATAAAAAGGGCATGGCCAAGGCTCATGAAGAGATTGAAAAGATTAAAAAAGATACAGCTGCTAAATTAATTACAATAGTAAATAATATAGAGAATGAGAAGAAAAAAATCTTTGAAAAATATATTGATGAGATATTAAAGCTTATATTTATAAGTGTTGAAAAATTATCAGATATTGTATTTGTTGAACAAAAAAAGGCAGTTATAAAGGATATATTAGAAGATTGTCTTCAAGAAATAGATAACTCTTCACAGGTAAAGATATTTGTAAATGAACAAGACTATCCATTAATAAAAGAGATTATTGAGGAAATAAAGTGTAATTATCCAGATATAAAAAAGTGGGACATAAGTGTAAAACAAGGTCTAAGTAGTGGTTCTGTGCAAATAGATACAGGGACATCAATGGTTGAAGATGCCTTTTTAAAAAGAAAAGAAAAACTGATGGAGATTATAAAGAATATATCATTAGAAGAAGAGTATGAAGATAAGTGAGGCAATAGAAAATATATCAAAGTTACGTACTGTGGCCCAGTATGGTGTTGTTAGTAAGGTTGTGGGTCTTATAGTTGAGTGTAAAGGGCTGAGAACTTCTATTGGCTCAGTTTGTGAGATATTAATAGATGAGAAAAAAAAGATTTTGGCAGAAGTAGTTGGTTTTAGAGATTCCACTGTACTCCTTATGCCTTATGGGGATCTGTTTGGAATAAAGACAGGGGCTAGAGTCAAAAATTTGAATTTGCCTCCAGTAATTGGTGTGGGCAGTGGTCTTTTGGGGAGGGTTGTGGATAGTTTTGCAAGGCCCATAGATAATAAAGGGCCTGTCAAATATTCCTCTTTTTATCCTCTATATGCAGAACCATTGAATCCTTTACTGAGAAGAAGAATTAGCGAGCCACTGGATGTTGGTATTAGGGCAATAAATGGACTTTTGACTCTGGGAAAGGGGCAGAGAATAGGTATAATGGCTGGCTCTGGGGTGGGAAAATCAACTCTTCTTGGTATGATCGCCAAATATACCACAGCAGATGTAAATGTCATATGTCTGGTTGGTGAAAGGGGAAGGGAGGTCAATGAATTTATAGAGGATTCTCTTGGAGAACAAGGGCTCAAAAAGTCAGTGGTGGTGGTTGCTACTTCTGACCAATCTCCACTCTTGAGAATGCGGGCTGCTTATACAGCTCAGACTATTGCAGAATATTTTAGGGATCAGTCAATGGATGTGTTACTTATGATGGATTCTATTACCAGGTTTGCAATGGCCTCCAGAGAGATTGGTTTGTCTGTTGGAGAACCTCCAACTTCAAAAGGCTATACTCCATCAGTTTTTTCACAACTGCCAAAACTACTAGAAAGGGCTGGGACATCAGATAAAGGCACTATTACAGGTATTTATACTGTCTTGGTAGAAGGGGATGACTTTACAGAACCAATAGCAGATGCTGTTAGATCTATTGTGGATGGACACATTGTACTCACCAGAGAACTTGCTGATATGGGGCACTATCCTGCAATAGATGTACTAAAAAGTGTTAGTAGATTAAGAAACCAAGTGATTGATAAAGAAAAGTTATCCCTTGGCAATAAATTATTATCTACTCTTGCTACTTATAAAAGAGTAGAAGATATGATAAATATTGGAGCATATCAAAAAGGATCAAATAAAGAGATTGATTTTGCTATTGAGAAAATAAATGAAATAAATAAATATTTAGTTCAAGAAATAGAAGAAAAGGCCTCCCTTGAAGATTCATTTTCCAGACTTAAAAAGATATTTATCCAATAGTTCTTTTAAATCCTGTTTTATTCTTTTGGTAATTTTTCTATCTCCAGCCATAATGTAATTGTTTCTGGGTCATTGGGATCTGTTTTTATCTCAAATCCCAATTTTTTCCCTAATGCGATCATTGCCTTATTATCTCTCAAGGTGTAAGCCATGAGTCTCTTAGTTCCTCTCATCTTGCAATATCTAATCATCTTATCTAAAAGTATAGTTCCAAGACCCTTTAATTTTAGATCACTCCTTACAACAATGGAAAATTCTGCCTCCTCATTGTCAGGATCAAAATATGCCCTAACTTCACCCACGGTTTCGTTTTTGTCTAGTCCTTCTGTTAAGTTAATGGCTATAAAGGCCATTTCTCTATCATAGTCTATTTGTGTTAGATTGGCCATTTGTGTGTGGGTGAATTGGTGAACAAACCCAAAAAATCTCATTCTTAAATCATATTCTGAGAGTTTTTCCATAAATTTCATATGATTTTCTTCATCTTCTGGGCGGATTGGTCTTATAAATACCTTCAGGCCAGAAGGCAGTGATACATATTCTTCTAAATATTCGGGATAAGGCCTAATGACCAGCCTTGCATCACCACTTATGTTGGTTTCTTTTATTTTGACCTGTGCGTTTACAGCCATCACCCCTGAATCATTTAGCAATAGGGGATTTATAAAAATCTCTTTAATCTCTGGAATATCTATAACAAGTTGAGATAATTGAACCAAGGTCAATTTTAGAGACTCAACATCAATGTTGCTAATACCACTAATCTGTTCTATTAATTTATAGATGTTGGTATGGATTAAGATCTCTTTGGCAATGGTCATATTAAGGGGTGGAAAACCTGCAGCAACATCTCTGTTTATTGTTACATGTTTTCCTCCTTCACCAATTACTATTACAGGGCCAAAAACATCATGGTCATAAATACCCAAAAACAATTCAAAGACATCTACTCTCTTGTATGACTTTTGGACAATGAATCCTTCGATATTTGCCTCTGGGCGATTTTTAATAGTCCTTCCAAGTATTGCTTGTGCTGCCTTTTTCACTTCAGCTTCATTGTCAAGATCCCATTCAATAGCCCCTATTTCCTGGGGATTAGGTATATCTTTAGACGCAATTTTTATGCACACTGGATATCCTATTTCCCTTGCTACTAATGTAACATCTTCCAAAGAATTTACAAACCTGGTCTCTGGAATGTGTATTGAATATAGGGAAAAGATCTCTTTAATCTCTGGAAGTGATAAAGTATCCCTTCCTTCTTTTAATGCATTTTTTACAATCATTCTTGCTGGTCGAGGATTAGGAGTGAATTCTTTAGGCACAGAAGGAGGGGTTTCCCTAAGAAGTTCTTGGTTTCTGCGAAAGTTTACCAGGTCCATGAATATTCTAACAGCCTGATCAGGGGTTTCATAGGTTGGGATTCCTGAAATTGAAAAAATACGCCTTGCCTCTTTTGTGTTTTTTTCACCAAGCCAGACAGTAAAGATATTTTTCCTGCTTTGGCCAATGGTATTAACAATGGCTCCTGCAATATCCCTTGCTGAAGCAAAGGCAGTGGGAACATGGATCACCATGATAGCGTCTACATTTTTATCTTTAATTAATGTGTCAAGCACAGCGGAATATACATCGCTTGGTGCATGATCAATTATTCTAATGGGATTTTCTCCAACAAACATATCTCCCAATTGTTTTTTTAGTTTATCTTTTGTTTCTTGACTAAGTGGAGCAAGGGTTCCTCCTAGCTCTAAAAGTTTTTTTCTTGCTATATGTGCTGGTCCGCCTCCATTGCTAATTATGGCTAGTTTATCTCCTCTTAAAGGTTTTGTCCTTGCCAGGGTTTCAACAGCACTGAAAAGTTCACTAATTTCGTAAACTCTGAGCATTCCAGCTCTGCGAAATAGTGCATCATATACAATGTCAATATCTACCTCTACACCTGATTCAAAGGCCAATATATCTGAGTTGTTATTTTCAACTTTGGCACCTTTTATTACTATTAAAGGTTTATTTCTAGATGCAGATCTTGCTGCAGATATGAATTTTCTTGGATTACTGATCTGTTTAACATATAAAAGTATAGAAGAAGTATATGGATCCCCTGCAAGAAAATCTATTACTTCCTCAAAATTTATATCCAGAGAGTCACCAAGAGACAAGAAAGTTGAAAAACCAATGTGTTTTAGATGAGCCCAGTCAAGTACTGCCACACCCAGAGAATCAGATTGGGAGATAAAGGCAATCTTCCCTGCTGACACTGTTGTTGTGCCAAATGTAGCATTAAGACCTATTCTTGGAATTATTATTCCAAGACAATTTGGTCCTAAAATTCTCATGGAGTGCTTTTTGGCAATATCTAAGCACAGTTTATCTAAACTTTTACCTCTTTCCTCATACTTATTGAGATCACTGCTCATTATCAGGACGGTTTTAGCCTCAGCATTACCTAATTGTTCCAGATAGTTGGGTATTATTTTAGGTGGCGTGCAAATAATGGACAAATCAGGAGATAAAGGGAGGCTTGCAATATCTGGATAGGCCAGGATTCCACCTATTGATCTATATCTGGGATTGACAGGTAGTATAGGACCTGAAAAACCTCCGCTAATCAAATTTTTTATAACTATATTACCAATACTTTTAGGCCTGTTAGATGCGCCTATAATGGCTACAGATTTTGGTCTGAAAAGATAATTAAGATCTTTAAGACTCATCTTTGGCTCCTTTGTTTTAAGTCATTCTTAACTTAACAAATAATTAAAGTAAATAACATATTTCGGGATAGAGTAAAGTTAAATTTAAAGATTTTATAAAAATTATTGATGTGTTAATTATTATCTTTTCAATGTCTACAAATAGTGTGGGATTCACATTACCTGTAAAATTCATTTAAAAAAAGGGTTGACAAAAATTACTCTTTTTTACATAAAATAATCAACCACACGACACTATACATTTTTTTTGTTGTTTAACTTTAAAAATTTAAGAATGGAGAGAGGGCGGACATGGAACCAAAACATTGTGAGGCGAGATGGCAAGAAGAAGAATATTATTATCCTTCCCCTGATTTTATTGGACAGGCCAATTGCGCAGATTCTTCTGTTTATGATCGTTTCTGTTTAGACAATTTTCCAGAATGTTTCAAGGAGATGGCAGAGCTTTTGGACTGGGACAAATACTGGCATACTATATTGGATACATCTGATGCTCCATGCTGGAAGTGGTTTGTGGGGGGCAAATTAAATGCATGTTATAATTGCGTGGACAGACACTTAAAAAAATATAGAAACAAAACAGCTATCTACTTTGTGCCTGAACCAGAAGAAGAGAGGATATTAAAGATTACCTATCAAGAATTGTGGAGAAGAGTAAATGAGATGGCAGCCCTTTTACAAGATTTTTGTGGGCTTAAGGCTGGAGATAGAGTTACTCTACATCTTCCAATGACTCCTGAATTGCCAATTACAATGCTTGCATGTGCGCGTTTAGGGGTAATACATTCACAGGTCTTTGCTGGATTCAGTGGGAAAGCATGCGCAGATAGATTAGTAGATGCTGAGAGTGAAGTACTCATTACCATGGATGTATATTACAGGGCAGGAAGTCTTCTAGATCACAAACAAAAGGCAGATGAAGCAGTAAAAGTTGCAGAGGAGCAGGGGAAAAAGGTTAAAAAGGTTTTAATCTGGCAAAGATATCCAGGAAAATACTCATCTCCTACTCCACTTGTTGAGGGAAGAGATTTTATAGTAAATGATCTTTTGAAAAATTACTATCACAAGGAAGTTAAACCAGTTTCCATGCCAGCGGAAGGGACTTTATTTTTGATGTATACAAGTGGTTCCACAGGTAAACCCAAAGGGGTGCAACATTCCATAGGAGGATATCTTTCATATGTTACATGGATGTCAAAGGTAATTCAGGATATACATCCAGAGGATGTGTATTGGTGCATGGCGGACATTGGGTGGATTACAGGACATTCTTTTGTTGTATATGGTCCTTTAGCACTTGCAGCATCCACTGTGATTTATGAAGGGACACCCACCTATCCAGATGCAGAGAGATGCTGGAGAATAGCTGAAGAACTGGGGGTAAATATCTTCCACACATCTCCCACAGCCATTAGGGCACTTAGAAAGGCAGGGGAAGATTTGCCTTTAAAATATAATTATGAATTCAAACACATGACCACTGTTGGTGAGCCCATTGAGCCAGAGGTGTGGAGATGGTATTATAAAGTTATTGGAAAGGGTAAGGCGGTTATTGTGGATACTTGGTGGCAGACAGAAAGTGGAGGTTTTTTGTGTTCCACTGTACCTGCAATAAAACCAATGAAACCGGGAAGTGCTGGCCCAGGGGTCCCTGGTATTCATCCTGTGATTTTGGATGATGAGGGAAATGAGATACCGCCAGGATCTGGTAAAGCGGGAAATCTCTGTATCAAAAATCCATGGCCAGGACTGATGCAAACAATTTGGAAAGACAGGGAGAGATATGTAGATACATATTATGCAAAATATTGCAAGAATCCCAAGAGCAAGGATTGGAGAGATTGGCCATACATGTCTGGTGATGCAGCAGTAATTGCAGCTGATGGATATGTACGGATTTTAGGTAGAGTTGATGATGTTATTAATGTTGCAGGACATAGGCTTGGAACAAAAGAGATTGAGTCAGCAGCTTTAACTGTTGAAGAAATAGCAGAAGCTGCAGTGGTTGCTGTATATGATGAGATCAAAGGAACAGTACCACATCTATATGTTTCCCTAAAACCAGGATATGATCCTTCAGATGAAATAGCAAAAAAAGTCACAGATGCTGTGTGTGATATTGTGGGTAAAATAGCAAAACCAGCAAAGGTATTTATTGTTCCTGATATGCCTAAAACAAGGTCTGGTAAGATTTTGCGCAGGATTTTGGCTGCAATATCTAATAAAAAAGAGGATCTTGGTGATATTACCACCTTGTCCAATCCTCATGTAATAGAAGAGATTAAAAGGTTGGTGCATGGATAAGGTTGAAAAACAGAGGACAGTTATGTGGCTGTCTTCTGTTATAAAAGGGGGGGTAAATTTTTTTATAATCATTTAAAAAAAGGAGGGTGTTATGAGTGAAGTAAAATTTAGTAATCCAGGAGCTGTGGGGTTAGGTGGTTTTGCAATGACTACCTTTCTACTTCAGTGCCATAACCTTGGGTGGGTTGGAATAACCCCGGTGTTATGGTTAGGGCTATTTTATGGAGGTGCTGCTCAACTCATTGCTGGATTTTTTGAATTTAGGGTGGGGAATAATTTTGGGTTTAGTGCATTTGTATCTTATGGGGCATTCTGGATAGCGTTGTGCTTTTTTATAATTATGGGGACTAATCCTGAATTGGTAAAGGCCTATCCAGTATTAAAATTCACTGGTAAAGGGCTGGGATGGTTTCTCCTTGGTTGGACTATTTACACAGCTATTTTGTTTATAGCCTCTATGAAACACAATACAGCGCTCGCCCTTACATTTTTGACATTGCTTCTCGGATTTATTGGTCTGGATTTTAAAGAACTTGCAGGGAGCCAAGCTCTGGGAACATTGGCAGCCTGGGACCTGATTGTGTGTGCGTGCTGTGCATGGTATATAATGGCCCATATAATCTTAGCTGATGTTGGTATTAATCTTCCAGTTGGAAAGCCGTGGATAAAATAATAAAGGCAAAAAAGGTGCTAATCTTTTAAGATTAGCACCTTTTTTTGGGTGAAGTTGTCTTATTTGAAAAATTTTTTTATCTCTTTTGCTAACTCTTCAGGGGTTAGCTCTGAGAGTTCACTATTTAAGAGTTTTTGCAAAAAATAATCATCTGTTCTGTGGTCTCTTACCACATTTTGTCTATTTACTATCTTCATGATACATCTAAAATAATCAGGTTTTTCATAAAATGGCCCGCCGAAAAGAGAGAAATTGTAGGTGGAAATCTTTTTATGGTGAAAATAAGAAAAAAGTCTTTCAAGTCCCAAACTCAAATCCTTGAGGTCTTGTTCATCTAGCTCAGACAGATCTTTTTTATTTTGCCAGATGACGTGAATTTCGTTTCTTCCCATAGGTGAATAAGCAGATAACCACACACTTTCACCTATTTCCCATATAAATCTTTCCTTTAATTTTTTTTCAATAGATATAAGGTCCACAAAATAGCACGAACCATTTTTCTCATAGTATTGCCTGGCTTTATCTAATAAAAGTTGGTGATAAGTGGATGGAATATAAAAGTTTACTGGTTGAAAATGGGGGTGTGGTGCGCTTGCTCCAGCTGGGAACATGTGGTTGGCATTTATAGTTGGATATTTATATCTGTTGTCATATTGAAAGGTTGCCTTTAAAAAGTCTATGGAAAGTTTCAGGCCATTAAAAATCATTGAACTAGTAATTTCCCCTATTTTTTTATAGTGTTCAGATGTTATTCGCACAACAGCATGAAACTTTGTTAAAGGAAATAGATTTGGAAACAAGATTGCATCTTTGAATTTAAGCCGACCTCCTTTGATTATATCTTCTGGGTAAGAGGGCGTTAATTTTTCTATATTATCATCGCACAAAAAACATCTTTCTTTGCTTTTTTCTCCAATTTCATCCAGGTAATTATAATCTGTATCAGGATATAAGCTCCATTTTTTCCCAAGATAGGTATTTATGATGCTCCTTGCACCCGTTAGTGGATCTTCCCTGATTTCCAGATCAATGGTAACTTTATTGAAATTTTCCAATGGGCTGTGAAACGTGGCTGTTTCATGGTATCTTTTAAACTCAATCATCAGATGCCTCCCTTAAAGATTTTAATTTCTGAGAATGTGCTTTAGATGTTATTTTTTGTCCTATTTTTCAGACAAATAAACATCTTGAGTTTGATATATTTATTTTGTATTGTAATTTTCTCTTTTTTTCAATAACTTTTTTAAGATGAGGGGAGATGTATGGATAAAAAACACATAATTTTACTTATGGATATTGGTAATACAAATACCAAGGTGGGTATAGCATTTGATGATAAAATTGTTGCCACCTATGTATTGCCAACCACTTTGAAAGAAACTGCAGACACCTTTGGTTTTAAGATAGTTGCAATGTGTAGGAATTTGAAGATTCAGGTTAGTGAAATTGATCTATGGATGGTCTGTTCAGTAGTTCCTCCCCTTAATTTAATTATTAAAGAAGCTGGAGAGAAGTATTCCAATTGTAAAGTGATATTTGTACCTGAGGATTTTGCTCTACCTTTAGAAAATAAATATGCAAACCCATCCGAAGTTGGTTCAGATAGGCTGGTTACAGCCTATGCTGCAAGAGAGCTCTATTCCACACCAGGTCTTATTGTGATAGACTTTGGAACAGCTACTACCTTGGAGTGCGTCCAGGATAATTCATATTTAGGTGGGCTTATATGTCCAGGTATTTTTTCTTCTTTGCAGGCCTTAAGTGTGAAGACTGCAAAACTTCCAAAAATTAGCTTAGAAATGGATAATAGGAAGATGCAAATAGGTAATTCGACAATAACAAGCATGACACATGGTTTTATATTTGGTTTTGCAAAGATGGTAGATGGTCTTTGTGAGGAGCTTAAGAAGTTTTTAAAAGGAGAGATCACTATAGTGGCAACAGGTGGTTTTGCCCCTAAAATTAAGCCTGTATCAAGATTGATAAATGAGATAAGACCTGATCTTTTGCTTAGAGGACTACTTTTTGCCTCAAAAAATTATTTGGACAAATAAAACTTTAAGGGCAGGATATTTCCTGCCCACTTATTGTTATTTCCAATAATAGTGCGCTCCTTTGCCAAGTTCCATCTCTATCTCAAGGAGTCTATTGTATTTTGCTATCCTTTCACTTCTAGACACTGAGCCTGTCTTGATCTGACCTCCATCCATGGCAACAGAAAAATCAGCAATAAAATCATCTTCTGTCTCACCAGATCTGTGGGAGATCATAAATCTCCAGCCAGCGTCTTTACACATACGGATTGCCTCAATGGTTTCTGTTACAGTACCTATTTGATTTAGTTTTATGAGAACAGAATTTGCTGTATTTTCTTCAATACCCTTTTTGATATACTTGGTATTTGTAACAAATATGTCATCACCAACAATCTGGATTTTATCTCCAAGTAACTTAGTAATTTTTGTAAATCCTTCCCAATCTTGTTCTCCCAAGGGATCTTCCCATGAGATTACTGGATATTTTTCAGTCCACTCTTTGCACATATCAATTATCTCATCACTGGTCTTTTTCCCGCCACCAGACCATTTTAGATCATAAGTTCCAGGTTCCTCTCCTACAAAAGATGATGCTGCAGAATCAAAGGCAAGGGCAATATCTTTTCCTGGCTCATATCCAGCCTTTTTAATTGCCTCTAATATGAGTTCAACAGCCTCTTCGTTACTTTTAAGATTGGGAGCAAATCCACCTTCATCTCCTACAGATGTTGCAAGGTTTTTTTGTTTCAGGATCTTTTTTAAAGAATGAAAGGTCTCTGAGCCATATCTAATGGCCTCAGCAAATGTTGGGGCACCAATGGGCGCAATCATAAATTCTTGTATATCCACGCTATTGTCAGCATGTGCTCCACCATTTAAGATATTCATAAAAGGAACAGGGAGCCTCCTTGCTGTGGTTCCACCTAAATATTTATACAAAGGTAGTCCACACGATTTGGCTGCTGCCCTGCAAACAGCCATGGAAACACCCAGTATGGCATTTGCACCAAGTTTTGACTTATTTTCAGTGCCATCCAGCTCAAGCATAATTTGATCTATCTTTATCTGCTCAGTGGGGTCCATTCCAATGAGCTTAGGAGTAATTACCTCATTTACATTTTTTACAGCCTTAAGAACACCTTTTCCCAAATAACGATTTTTGTCTCCATCTCTTAGCTCAAGGGCCTCATTTTCGCCTGTGCTTGCTCCAGATGGCACAGATGCAGATACATATATTCCAGATTCAAGACCAACAAATACTCTCACAGTTGGATTACCCCTTGAATCTAGTATCTCCATCGCCTTGATTGTGGATATTTTGTCCTTCATCACTTTATCCTCCTTTGATTTTAAATAAAATCTTTATATGTCAGATAAAATAGATTTTCCAGTTTTTTATGTCAATTTTTTGCGCACATAAAAATAATCTCTTGTTTGACAGCACTCAATATACTTTATACAAAACAAGTTCTATATAAATGTGTTGAGGATCGCTTTATGTTTACCAAAGAATTGGAAATCATTAATCGTCATTCTGAGGTTGGTGCCCAGGTCAGGACCCTCTTTTTTAAGGAAAATGCAAAGCTTATTATTGATATCGCAGGATATATTGCAGCATCTTTAGTCAAAGGTGGAAAGGTACTTATTTGTGGAAATGGCGGCTCAGCAGCAGATGCCCAGCATATGGCAGCGGAATTAGTTGGGAGATTTAGATTAGAAAGACCCCCATTGCCAGCAATAGCATTGACAACTGATACATCCATACTTACTTCCATAAGTAATGATTACCACTTTAGAGAAGTATTTGCAAGACAGGTCAAGGCACTGGGCAAAGAAGGAGATGTGTTGATTTCAATTACCACATCTGGAAAGAGCAGAAACATCATATCTGCGATTAAGATTGCAAAGGAAAAGAAATTATTGACAGTGTGTTTAACTGGACAAAAGGGAATATCGTTATCAGACTTATGTGATTACACTTTAGTAGTTCCTTCAGATGATACACCTGTTATTCAAGAAGTACATATAAGTGCCATACATTTGATATGTGAGCTTGTAGATGTTTTTTTGTTTGATGAAGTGAAAAAATTAGAATTATATATGTAAGGAGGGAAAGTTATGCCAATTTATGAATTTATTTGTGAGGATTGTAATAACAAATTTGAGGAACTAGTATTTGGTAATCCAGATAGTGTTAAATGCCCAAAATGCAATGGTGAAAATACCAAAAAATTAATGTCTGTGTGCAGAAAAAAGATATCTGGAAATGGCTCATCTTTTGAAGGTCAATCTTCATCATCAGGTGGTGGTTGTGCAGGATGTAGTGGTGGTAGTTGTGCAACCTGTGGTAGATAACTCACATTTTTGAGATATTTTTATACGGTGGAATCATGAATAAATTGAGGATAGCAACCAGGGGAAGTAAATTGGCACTTTGGCAGGCCTATTTTATAGGAGATAAGATAAAAGAAAAATATCCTGAGATAGATATAGAATACAAAATAATTAAGACATCAGGAGATAAGATATTGGATGTGCCTCTTGCCAAGATAGGTGGTAAGGGGCTCTTTGTTAAAGAGATTGAAGAGGCCTTAATTCGGGGAGATGCTGATATTGCTGTTCATTCTATGAAGGATGTCCCTTCTATATTACCTGATAAATTGGAAGTGGGGATTATTACAGAGAGGGAAGAACCTGTAGATGTCTTTTTATCAGAAACATATAAAGATATCCATGAACTCCCTGAAGGTGCAAAAATTGGCACAAGTAGTTTAAGAAGGCAGGCACAGATAAAGCGTATTAGGCAAGATTTAAAGATTGAGGTGTTAAGGGGAAATTTAGATACCAGATTAAATAAGTTAAAAAAAGGAATGTATGATGCTATAGTGGTTGCCAAGGCGGGTCTAAAGCGTTTGGGCCTGTCTGCCCAATATTCATGGGAACTTATTCCTCCTAAATTTATTCCAGCAGTGGGGCAGGGTGCACTGGGTATTGAATACAGAAAGGATAGAGAAGATATAAAAGATCTTATTTCATTTTTAGATCATTTTGAGACAAAGGTCTGCGTGATAGCTGAAAGGTCCTTTCTTTTTAAGCTGGAAGGTGGATGTCAGGTCCCAATAGGTGCATATGCTTTTGTTAAAGATAATCACATTGTGCTCACTGGATTTGTCTCTGATTTAGATGGAAAAAAGTTTATTTTAAGGGAAAAAATGGGAAAGTTAAGTGATGCAAAAAATATAGGATTAGATCTTGCACAAGAAATATTAGATCTGGGGGGAAGACAGATATTAGAGGAAGTTTATAATGAAACAAAATAGGTGGGAGAAAAAATGTTAAAAAGAATAATTTTATTCGTTGTATATATTCTATTTTTTAATAGTATACTTCTTTATGGAGGTGATGATAATTTTATGAAGCAGGTAATGGAAAAAGTACATACATTTAAATTAGAAAATGGCATGCAATTTGTTGTGATGCAACGGGAAAAGACACCAGTTGTGAGTTTTGTTACATTTGTAAAAGTGGGAAGCGTTGATGAAGATATTGGACATACTGGTATAGCGCATATTTTTGAGCATATGGCATTTAAAGGTACAAAGGATATAGGGACAAAGGATTGGAAAAAAGAGAAGGTGGTATTGGAAGAATTAGATAATGTTTACAGAAAATATATAAGATGTGTAAATGAAGATAAATCAAGTGATAGATGCAAGTTGTTAAAGAATAAATTTAACAGATTATTGGAACAGGCAGATTCTTATGTTATACCAAATGAATTTTCAAAGATTATAGAAAAAAATGGGGGAGAAGATTTAAATGCAGCCACTTCTACAGATTATACAATATATTATTGTTCCTTTCCATCAAATAAGGTGGAGCTCTGGTTTTCCCTTGAGTCTGATAGGCTAAAAAATCCTGTTTTTAGAGAATTTTATACAGAAAAAGAGGTGATTAGGGAAGAACGAAGGATGAGGATAGATACATCCCCAATGGGCAAATTGATAGAGGGTTTTAGGTCAATAGCATTTTCCGCACATCCATATTCTCACCCAACCATTGGCTGGGATTCTGACATTATAAATACAACTATTAAAGATGTGGAAGAGTTTTATAAAAAATATTATGTGCCTCAAAATATTACCATTGCAATAGTAGGAGATGTGGACATTGAAGAGATTAAAAAATTTGCTCAAATATACTTTGGTTCCATTGAAAAAGGAGATGAACCTCCAATTGTTTATACAAAGGAGCCAAAACAAAATGCCAAAAAAGGGATAACCATTTTTGGTAATGCGCAGCCAATATATGTTCGTGGATATCATGTCCCAGGATATGGGGATAAGGATTATGTTGTATTAAGGGTGCTTGAAGATATCCTGAGTGAAGGAAGAAGCTCAAGGCTATATTCACACCTTGTGCTTGAGAAAAAGCTGGCCCTTTCAGTTTCTGCTTTTTATGGATTTCCTGGGGAGAGATATCCTTGTTTGTTTGGTGTGCTCGCTATTCCAAATATGGGGGTTAGTGTTGATAAATTGTCAAAGGCAATTGATGATGAACTAAATGATATATTAAAAAATGGAGTAAAAAAAGATGAGATCCAAAGGGCTTATACCTTAGAGAAGGCAGAACTTGTGAGACAAATGGAATCAAATCTAGGAATGGCCAGAGAATTGGCATATGCCCAGGCAATTTATGGAGATTGGAAAAACATATTTTTTATTGTGGAAGAATTTAAGAATGTGAGTTCTAATGATATTCAACACGTTATAAGGAAATATTTTAAGCAAGATAATATGGTTGAGGGAAAATTAATTCCAACTAATAACAAAAATTAAAAAAGGTAAAGAAAATGAAAAGGATGGTGTTATTTATGGTATTAATGGCTCTTGGCAGTTGTGCAACATATGCTCCCAAAAAATACAATGAGCTAAAATTTGACAAAGATATCTCCTGGCCTAATTATAAGATACACAGCTTTGTGTCTAAAAACAAGATAAAATTTTTTGTAATAGAGGACAGTGAACTACCCTTAATCAGGATTCAGATGTATGTAAAAGGTGGAAGAAGTGTGGTGCCCTCTGGAAAAGAGGGACTGGATTTTATCCTTGCACAAATGATCTTAAATGGTGGAACCAAAAAATATCCAGAAGAGCAGTTTAACGTATTTTTAGAAGATAGGGCAGTGGAATTTTATATAGACTTTGATTTTTTAAATGCGGTTGTAAACATTGATCTTTTGTCAAAGGACTTTTATGAGGTCATGCCTGTTATTTTGGACTCACTTGCACATCCAAATTTTACAAAAGAGAATTTTGAGTTAGCCAAAAAAAGATTAAAAAGTATAATTGCCAGGAGAAATGACAATCAGGAGGAGATTGGTCACAGGGAATTTAAAAGAATAGTCTATGGAAAAGATTCCATTTATGGCCGCATCCCTACTTATGAAAGTGTGGATAATATAACAATGCAGGATGTTTTAGATTTTCACAAAAGATTGTTTGTGGGATCTAATCTGCTTGTTGGAATAGTTGGAGATTTACAAGTTAAGGATATAAAAAATCGGGTTTTGGACCTGTTTTCACTTTTTCCAAAGGGTCAAGAGGTAGTTTTTGATTTTCCTGAACCACCTTATAATGGTGGGGAAAAATTTATAGTTGATTCAAAAGATTCAAATCAAGCCTTTATTATTTTAGGACATTTGGGAGATTATAGATTAAATCCAGATTATGGTGCTTTGCAAGTGATGAATATGGTTTTAAGTGGTGGATTTTCTGGAAGGCTTTTTGAAAATATTAGGACAAGAAAAGGACTTGCTTATTCTGTTTATAGCCATTTTGGATGTGAGAGATATTTTCCAGGCATATTTTTTGTGGCCTTAAAGACTAAAAATAGCTCAGTAACAGATGCCATTTTGGCAGTTATAGATGAGCTTAAAAAGATCAAGGAACATGGATGTAGTGCAAAAGAAGTAGAAGATGCTAAAGAACAATTTTTGAACTCCATTGTGTTTAGATATGATTCACCTAGAAAGGTTATGGAGAGAAGGCTATATTATGAGTTGAGAGATATGGATCCCAACTCTTTTCTAAAGTTAATTGATGACATAAAAAAGGTAAGTGAAAATGACGTATCCAGGGTTGCAAAAAAATATTTGGATGTGGACAAATTGGACATTTTAGTGGTAGGAGATAAGAAACAATTGGAAAACGAACTTAAAGGTCTGGGAAATTGGAGAGAGTGGGAGTTAGATTAAAAAGTAAAAACATAGGAGGGAATAATTATGCATCATACAGAAGAAGCATATAAAAGACTTTTGGAGATTGGTCGTCCCCCAAACATCAAAAGGCTTTTTCCAAATTCAAAGGCACTTATAGTAAGTGGTAAGGTCATTGACAGGGCAATGCTTAAAAAAGGGAAGGCAATGACCATTGCTGCAAATGGGAGAAATTATTTTGTGATAAGGGGGGCTCTGTTAGCTGCGCAACGTGCAAATGCTGCTATAATTTTAGAGATAGCCAAGTCTGAATCCACATATTGTGCTACTAATTTCTGGAATTTGGCAAGAAGGGTTGATGCACTGTGTAATGAGCTCAATATCACTGTTCCAGTGGCAATTCACGCAGATCATTTTACAATAAAAAACAAAGATGACATAGAAAAGGCCAGAAAACAGATTCCATCAATGTTTGATTTTGGTATAACTTCAATTGCCATTGACGCATCTCATATGCCTGATAGGGATAACTTACTTGCAAATATTGAACTCGCTCAATATATCCCAAAATGGGCAGGATATGAGACAGAGGTTGGAGAGATAAAAGGAAAAGAGGGATTATCTACCCCAGAAGAGGCCCTATTCTTAATCAGGGGCTTAAATGCCCATTCCATATTCCCAGATTGGATTGCCTTAAATAATGGAACTACGCACGGTATACAGGATTCAGAGGCAGGAATCCAGGTAGATTTAACTGCAAAGATACATAAGGCACTGGAACCTTATAAGGTATCAGGTGCCCAGCATGGCACATCTGGAAATAGCACTCAAAGATTAAAAGAGATAGCTGAAAAGACTCGCACCACAAAGGCAAATGTGGCAACAGCGCTTCAGATGCTCACCTGGGGTGTAAAGGTAAATGAATATGGAAATGCTGAGCTAGATGAAAATGGCGAATTTATAAAAGAGAAAGACAAGGGTGTAAGTGAAGAGCTGTGGAGGGAGATGGTGGAATATGCCAAGAAAAATGGTTTAAAAGGTGGAAATTACAAAAAGCTAAACCTTCCTTTTGAAACTGCCCTGTTATCTGAACCAAAGGAAATTAGGGAGAGAATGACTAAGGCAGTGGAAGAATTTGTATATGATTTAATTGTAAATGTCTTTAATGCAGAAGATACAGCTGATATAGCAAAAGAGATTATTGCCAAAGCAAATTCCTATGACCTCGGTCCAAAGGCAGAAAAAATTGAAGATGAAAAAGAGTGGAGTATTGAAAAGATAAAGGCAATGGAAGCCAATGTTAAAGATAGTGGAGATTATGATGATTAGTTGTTGAATAATAAAAAGATAAAGAAGGGAGCAACATTCGTTGCTCCCTTCTTTTGTTGATGGGTTGTTGTTAGGAAAAATCCCAAGTAAATGTCTTTAAAAAATAGTGTATAGATCATGCGGCGGCATATATAACCTCCATATGAGAGAGCATTTCATTATTTGTGTATAATGTTATAGCCTCTTATTTTAAGTTGTTATATGTGCGACTTCTTGTCTTTCAATCTATCTGTATTTTGTATATGATTTTGAAACAAATTTTGGTAGGACAAAATTAAGAAGTGTAGATTTCTGAATAAAAAATGATTGGGTTTTAAAATAAAGACCCTCTTTTCTTATTAATAAGAAAAGAGGGTCTTTTACTACAGATAAAAATGTTTTTACTTTTGTTTATTCATTATATTTTTTCTCATCTGTTCTGCCAGATGTTTCATTTCAACAAGGGTTTCTTTCATCTTTGCATAGCCATACCAGGTTGTATAATCAGGATTCATATGAAATGCTGCCTGGAAGGTCTTCATACGATAGTCCATGAACATTTCATAGAGTTTTTCTTCAATAGGTGTATTAACTTCATAAAATGTTAAAAGATCTGGATAAGGCCAAGTTGCCATATTGGTTTTCTTTGGAATAATACCGTCTTTATAAAGCCCTTCTACCAGCTCAATTGCTTCAGCAAAGATCTTATCAGCAGCCTTAATCATTTGGTCTGCATTTTTTAGATTATTCTCTGCAAAATTGGCAGAATGGCATTTTTCACACCTCTTTAACATCTTAGTTCTTTCAGCCTTAAAACTAGCTTCATCTAGCCTTGCCATATTTGCCTTTTTTACGAGATCAAGTCTCGGTGTAGGTTTTCCATCTTTGTCTAATACTCCAAGCGCCTTTAAAATTGTAATCCTATAATCTAGCCACTCTTTATCTTTTTCAGGTAACCTTAGGGCCAAAAATCCCCATCCAGTCATTACCCTGTGATTACCATCTGGCATATGACAATCCTGACATGTAGGGCCCCTATGGGATTTTCTATCAGTAAGATAAGCTATTCCGTGTCTGGAATGTGACCAGAATTCCCACTGGGCATGATCAAATCCAGTATGACAACTTGCGCATGTTTCAGGTTCTTTTGCCTCTTTTACAGAAAAGGCATGTCTTGTGTGGCAGTTTTGACAATCCATGCCATATTTATAATATTTTCTGAATTCATTGTTTCTTACCTGGTTGTCTGTGATTCCAAGATTGTGACAACCATTACATCCTTTTTGGCCAGCAATAAATGCTTTTGGTTGCTTGTGGGCAAAATCTGGAAAAGCTGTAATAGGCAAAAGACCTAAGGCATGCTTTCCACTCATATACTGTTTTACTTGTGTTCTGTGGCATCTCTTACAAGTTGAAATAGTAGGTAACAGGGCTTTATCAGCATCTGCAGCACATTTATGAGCACTGCCATGGCATGTAGCACAATTTAATCCAGCTTTAGACATCTTGCTTTTGTGAAAATCTTTGACGATTCCTGGTGAAATTTTTGCATGGCACGATTCACAATCTTTAACATTTTTTGCAAAACCTTGGGCAGAACATAAAAATAAAATTGCAAAACAAATTGCTTCTGAAAGGATTAAAAAGTTTTTGTTTTTCATAACATTCCTCCTATTTTTTAACTTTTGTCCTTACCTTATAATTTTTTAAGAATTATATAAAACAACTATTATTATAGTCAACTGAGGATAAGGCTGTGCAAAAGGATCTTTTGATCAGGCTTTAGTTATAAAAAAAACGGGGAAGAACAACCTATTCTAATTTATAAGACCATACATAAGCAATATCATTAGATCTCAAAATGTCCTCAATGGGTGGAGGAAAATCATGAGCTCTAATAACATAAAAAGAAGTTTTCAGGCTCTATCCATATCCAATTATAAAACAGGGCCAACAAGAGAGTGTCGCAGGAAAGTCAACTTGTAAAAGATATAAAATTTATACACAAAATAATTGACACAATCCATCATTTTTATAAAAAATCAGCACATGAAGTTAGAAATAACACCTATACAATTACTTTTGGTTGGTATAGGTATGGCGTTTTTGATAGAGGGGATGATATATTTTTTATTTCCCTCTAGTATAAAAAATATGTTAGAACATATAAAAGAGATGTCTCCGTTAGTTTTGAGAAATTTGGGTTTTTTAGCGATGATTACAGGACTTATTATAGTGTATATGGTGATTAAGTAAGAACTACTGCAGTATCTTTGCCACATCTTTAATATATGAAGAGATGGCCTCTATATCATCCACCTCTTCTGTTTTAAAAGCAATACCGAAACCCACTTTATCTTGTTTTGAAAAAATACGTTTTATAATTGAAGGTATGGAAAGTGCTTTATCAATATTGGGCAAGTTAAATTCCACAATCACTTCCTCTCCTGTTTTCAGTTTTTTTGAGTTTTCAGGATCATCAATAACAAATGCACATCCACCAACACTTATATCCACAATTACTCCATCGTATTTTTGCTTTTTTCCCTTATCAAAGATCTTTGCAGGGAGCAAAGAGCTTATCCTATCAGCTTTACGAAGATTCATAACATCAAATTTTTCAGGCTCTGCAAGAAAAATAATCTCAATGGGCCTAAATTGATAATGCACAACCTGAGTATTTCCTGAATAAATCTTTCCATCTGCAAGAAAAATTACAGTTACATATGGTTTATTTATCAATATTTGTTTAATATTGGAGTTTAAATGAGTAGTTGTTAACATAAATCTCTCTCTTACCCAACCGATATATTTAACTTTTAGTCTTGTTTTTAAATGAGGAATCTCTATTAATACATTGTCTCCAGGATGCAATTTATTCAATATATTATAATTGTCAAACATAACTATTTCCTCGCTTTATGCAAATAAACTATCCCATAAGTCAAAGGATAATAATTTACATCAGAAAAACCCGAATGTAAAAGTTCTTGTTTTAATTGAAAAGAGCTGGGAAATTTTAATATAGAGTCTCTTAAATAGGTATAAGCTTTTTTGTTTCTAGAGACCTTATTTCCAATAAAGGGAAGTATAGAAGAGAGATAAAGATTATAAAGGCCAAACATGATCTTTTTTTTGGGAGGAGAAAATTCCAATATCAAAAAAGTTCCACCTGGTTTTAACACCCTTAGCACTTCTCTATATAACTCTTTTCTAGGACTGACATTCCTTATACCAAATGCAATGGTGACCACATCTATGGAAGATGTTTTTATTGGTATTTTTTTTCCATTTGCACAAATAGCTAATTTGGAATCTATTTTTTTGGTTTTTTTAAGTCCTGCTCTGAGCATTTCATAAGAGAGATCTAAACCAATAAGTATAGGCTTTGACTGATAAAACCGCTTTGCCAGATAGATTATTACATCCATGGTCCCTGTGGCCAGATCTAAAAAAACAGGTCTTTTTATGCCCTGAATGTTCTCTATACTTTCAATTAATTTTTTTCTCCAATATATATCAATTCCAAAACTAAGAAAGTGATTTAAGAAATCATACCATGGCGAGATCTTTGAAAACATTGATGCAATTTGTTTGTCTTGAAACTTACTCATTCTTTTCATTTAATTCATTGTTATAAAGTGGATCCTCTGATATGGTCTTATACACCTCATTGTAGATAGGGGCAAAAAATTGGTGGAAATTTGTGGGCGAAATTCTGCCTATTTCAATAAATTTAACAATTATCTCTTTTGTCACCTGTATGGCCATTTTTTTTATTGCATCTTGTTTCATGGATCATCTCCAACTAAAAAAAACTGTTTAAAAAGTTATAAAAAAGTCCGGAAGGGGGAAATGGTCTGGCCCACTAACCAGTATCACTTCCGGACTAAAAAAGAGGAGAAACCCTCTAAGGCACCCCCTCTTTTTTATTCTTCTTCCTCTTTTAGTTCTTCTTCCATTGCCTCTATTTCTTCCCTAATAATCTTTGCAGCTTCTTTGGGAATCAATACATTTATCTCTTGTCTTAGATCGTCTCTTAAGCCATCAACAACTTCTTTTAAATGTCCTTTTAGCACTTTTTCCCAATTATTAATCTTTTCACTAAGACCCATTAGCTCACTTTTTATTAAATCCTTAAATTTTTCAATCTCATGCTTTAGGTTATCTATATCTTTTTGAAAAGAAGGTTCATCCACAGACGCATGCTTTTGATTTTGGACTTCTGCTAAAATCAACTCTAATTTATTGTTTAATTTTTCTTCAACTGATTTTATCTTTGGATCTATTATTTCTGTTATATGTTGTTTTAAGGTGCCTAATAATTGTTCATTATCAGCAAATGTCTCCTTCGCTGTGGCTTCATTTGCTTTAGCTTCAGTTTCTTCTATAGATTCTGTGTCTAGTTTTTCATCTGGGGCTTCTGGAATATCTTGATCAGCAATAGTCTTTTCTTCTTCTGTCTTTACTAACTCTTCATCACTGTCTTTATCCTCTTGATTTTCCTCAAATAAAGAATCAATTTCATCCTGATTGATTTGTTGAGAATCTACCCCTGACTCTTCATCATCTATATTTAAGTCCTTATCAAGTTTATCAAATATAGAGTCTATGTCCAAATCATCTTTTTTTTCTTGTTCAGACTGATACTCTGATGTTTCTGTTTCTTCTGGTTCTTCATCCAGTAAAGTATCTAGTTCATCATCTAAAGAGGCCTCTTTATCAGAGCCCTCTTTTTTATCTGTTTTGTCGCTATTTGTCTGTTGTTCATCCCCTTCTAATAATGCATCTAATTCTTTTTCTAGATCATCAAACTCACTTTCCTCCCCTGATTCTGATTTCTTTTCCCCAGGCTCTTCTACCACTTCTGTTAATTCAATAACCTCTTCATCTTTTTTTGACATAAAATTAACTCCATAAAAGTGTAATGGGTACACCGATTATTTTTTATGACACCCTTTGCAACTCAATGGACCAGTGGGTTTATTCTTTACTTTGTTTTTTGCATGACAGCTGAGGCAACTATGTACACTTTTTTTATCATGAAAGGCAAAATAGGCAGATTTTTTGTTCATCATTTGCGGTCCTTTAGCATTAATTAAATCATGGCATCCTGAGGACGTGCATTTTAAAGGTGCTTTGGTTTTATCAGTCCACTTATGATGACATGTCTCACAGGGTATTTTCTCATGTTTTTTGTGTGGCATTATAACAGGTGTGTAAAGGGGATTTTTGGTTTTGCCCAGCGAATCTTTCATTTCAATTTCTTCAGGGGGTTCAATTGCCATAGATCCCACAATTGCAATGCCAAATAGGAGACACCCTAAAAATACTAGAACTTTTGCTGCTTTCATTCTTACCTCCTTTTTTAATTTTTTACTTACAAAAATGTCAAGCTTCCTTTTTTATAAGTTGATCCTTTGTACACTATCAATAATCTTGTCCATGTCTTTTAAATCATGGGCAAAGGATGTAAACATGCATTCAAAATTAGAAGGAGGGATAAAGATTTTTGAGTTTCGCATATGAACAAAAAAATGTGAAAATCTGTTAGTATCAGTTGTTTTTGCATCCTCAAAGTTTTTGATTTTATCTTTTTCTGTAAAAAATATTGTAAAGGCTGAACCAAACTGATTAATTCTTACTGGGATACTTTTTTCCTTAAAAATGTTATTAAGTTCTTTTACCAAATTGTGAGTATAATCTTCAAGATTTTTGTAGTCCTGGTTTTTTAAGATTTTTAATGTAGCAATCCCTGCTGCCATAGCCACAGGATTTCCAGAAAGGGTTCCTGCTTGATATATATCTCCAGTAGGGGCTAGATGTTCCATTATCTCTCTTTTTCCACCAAATGCGCCTACTGGAAACCCACCTCCTATTATTTTTCCTAAACAGGTTATATCAGGCTCTATTCCAAATATGTTTTGAACTCCACCATAACAGAATCTAAAACCAGTAATAACTTCATCAAAGATGAGAAGGGAGCCATACTTTGAAGTTATCTCCCTTAATCCTTTTAAGAAATCCTTTTTTGGTAGAACTAACCCCATGTTTCCAGCAATGGGTTCAACAATTACCCCTGCAATATCCTCTCCATGTTTTTCAAAGATTTCTTTCACACCATCTATATTATTGAATTCTGCTAACAGAGTATGTTGAACAATTTGTTCAGGAACCCCTGGGGTTCCAGGAATGGAATATGTAGCAACCCCTGATCCAGCCTGAGCGAGCAAATGATCCACATGGCCGTGGTAACATCCAATAAATTTAACAATTTTTTCTCTTTTTGTATAACCCCTTGCAAGCCTTATTGCGCTCATTGTAGCTTCTGTTCCAGAATTCACCATTCTTACCATTTCAATGCTTGGGATAGCATCTGTTATTAGCTCGGCCATTTCTATTTCCCAAGGAGTTGGAGCACCAAAACTTGAGCCCAGTTCCAATGCCTGTTTTGCAGCCTTTACTACTTCAGGGTGTGCATGACCTAAAATCAACGGACCCCATGAGAGCACAAGGTCTATATATTCATCTCCATCAACTGAATAAATCTTGCTTCCTTTGCCTTTTTTAATAAAAAGTGGATCACATCCAACACTTTTGCACGCCCTAACTGGGCTGTTAACACCCCCTGGTATTATTTTTTTTGCCTTGTTGTATAACTGGTTTGACCGCTCCATTTTTATTATCTCCTTAAACTGTTCTAGAAAAAATAAAATTAAAAATATTTCATTGAAGTCTTTTTTAATTCTTCATCACTAAAAAGCATTTCATATTCAGTAAAATGTGTTAACTCTTTAATTTTATTTACAATAGACAAACAATCTTGTTTGCACCTTCCATGTATCATGGTGTATAAATTATAAGGCCAAGAGGGGTGAGTTTTTCTTACATAACAATGAGATATCTCGGGTACTTGGGTAATAATGTCTGCAATATGATCAATTTTTTCCTCAGGCTCAACCTTCCAGGCAACCATCACATTACACTCGTATCCAGCAATTTGATGTTTTAGTGTAGCCCCAAACCTTCTGATTATTCCCTCTTTTTTGAGATTATTTAAAAAAGAAATTACCTTTTGCTCTGTAGTACCTACCTTTTTGGCTATTTCAAAAAATGGCATTGGACTATCTGGAATATTTTCTTGTACTATTTTTAGAATTTCAATTTCTACTTTGGTAAACTCAAGGTGATGGCTCATATATCCCTATCCTGATCTATAAAAAGTCACGTAAGAATGTATAATATCCAATGAGATTAATTACAAGCAAATTTTCAGTACAAAAAAAGATAAGGAAAATCAAAAATGTTTTGATTTGTTTCCTTGACCATCCCTTTTAAAAAGGTTAGAGACAGGGACAACGTTGTAATTAAAAACAATCTCAAGTGTGATAGAGGAGGCTCACTTGAACATAGGAGTGGTTGGGGCTGGTTCATGGGGAACTTCATTGGCAAACATGCTTTGTTCAAAAGATTATAATGTAGTATTATGGGTTAGAGAAAAGGAACTTTTAGATATTATGATATTAAAAAGGGAAAACACCTGGTTTTTACCAGGGATAAAGCTTGATTCTAGGCTTAAATTCTCCAATTCTTTTGAAGAGGTGGTGAGAAATAAGAATTTTTTGGTGTTCGTTATACCTTCTCAATATACCAGAGGGGTTTTATTAGATATTAAGCCTTTTTTGTCAAAAAACGTGATAGTGGTGTGTGCCAGTAAAGGCATTGAACTTAATACATTAAAGACTATGTCAGAGGTGTTTTTTGAGGTTCTTGGAGATTTAAATCCCATATATGCCCATCTCTCAGGGCCGTCTTTTGCAAAAGAAGTTGCTTTATGTCAGCCAACAGCAGTTTCTCTTGGTTGTACAGATGAAGAAAAGGCAAAAATATTACAACAAGCCTTTTCTACAGATTATTTTAGGGTGTATATCAATCCAGATGTAAAAGGGGTTGAATTGGGCGGTGCTATTAAGAATGTAATAGCCATTGCTGCTGGAATATGTGATGGATTAAACTTAGGTTATAATGCAAGGGCTGCGCTTATAACGAGAGGACTTGCTGAGATGGCCAGACTGGGAATAAAATTAGGTGCTAAAAAAGAGACTTTTATGGGGCTTTCTGGTTTAGGGGATTTAGTATTAACATGTACAGGAGAACTCAGTAGAAATAGACAGGTGGGGCTTAGAATAGGTAGGGGAGAAAAGTTAAAAGATATTGTAAATAGTATGAAAATGGTAGCTGAGGGTGTAAAGACCGCTGAAGCACTTTATAAACTTGCAAAGAAGATTGGTGTGGATTTACCAATTACAGAACAGGTTTATAAAATACTTTATGAAGACAAAGATCCTACACAAGCTACTATTGAACTTATGGTAAGGGAATTAAAGTGTGAATTCTAAAAATAGAGGACAAAAAATTGTTTCATTGTTTGATAAATAAAAATTTGTTTAAAAAATGTGTTTAATTGTTTCATAAGGGAAGAGTGTAGGGAAATGAGAGTGGTAAAAGAGCAGAGTGACCAGGAAAAAGGTTTTACTGCTCAAGATTTTACAATTTGTGAAGCCACTGCCCAGATGCTTAAGAGGACTCATAAGGATGGTGTTTCAACGGTCTTTGAGCGTGCAGCAGAAATGAAGCCCTGTCCTATAGGTTCTGCATCTGCCTGCTGTAAGAATTGTTCTATGGGACCATGCAGACTAAATGCAAAAGATCCTTATTCAAAGAGAGGTGTTTGTGGAGCCACTATTGATACCATCCAGGCAAGGAATTTTGCCAGGATGGTTGCAGGTGGTGCTTCTGCCCATGCAGACCATGGACTGGAGATGTTGGATATCTTCAGAGACGTGGTTAATGGAAAGATCAAGGATTATCAGATTAAAGATCCAATTAAATTGATTGAAGTAGCAAAATCTATTGATATAGAGACAGAAGGGCGCTCTATTGAAGAAATAGCAAAGGATTTATATGAAGAATTAAAGAAGACATTTACCCAGATTGAAGGTGAAATTCCCTTTGTTAAAAGGGTTCCTGAGGCAACTAGAGAGATATGGAGAAAATTGGGGATTGTTCCAAGAGGCGCAATGAGGGAAATTATGGAGACCATGCACAGGACTCATATTGGTGTGGATCAGCATTATGAGAATATAGCCCTACAATTTAGTAGGTGTGCATTGGCTGATGGTTGGGGTGGCTCTATGGTTGCCACAGAGATCTCTGACATCCTTTATGGTACTCCCTCGCCTGTGTTGGCGAATGTCAATATGGGGGTATTAAAAGAGGATTATGTTAATATTATTATTCATGGCCATGAGCCAAACCTTTTTGAGTCAATGTTGGCATCAGTAAATGATTCAGCCTTAATCGAGGCAGCAAAAGAGGCGGGTGCCAAAGGTATAAATATTGCTGGGATGTGTTGTTCAGGTGCAGAAATTTTATCCAGGCATGGAATATCTCATGCTGGTAATTTTTTATCCACAGAATATGTACTTGCAACTGGTGCTGTGGACGCCATGGGTGTGGATGTTCAGTGTATTATGCAGGGCCTTAGCACTGTTGCTAAATGTTATAATACATTCTTGTTCACCACAAATCCAAGGGCAAAGATTGAAGGTGCAGAATACATTGAATTAGATGAACACAATCCAAGAAAATGTACTGATGAGATCGTAATGAGGGCAATTGCAAGGTTTAAGAATAGAAACGTAAAAGTTGAGATTCCTCAAATTGTAAATCCTGGTATTCATGGTTTCTCTTATGAATATATTAAATACATGTTAGGTGGTACATTTAGGGCATCATATAAGCCACTTAATGAGAACATTATAAATGGGAAAATTAGAGGACTCGCTGGTGTAGTTGGATGCACCAACCCTAGAGTAAAACACGATTATATCCATGTTGAATTGGTCAAAGAACTCATAAAAAATGATGTGTTAGTTCTCCAGACAGGTTGTTCCCAGATCGCCTTGGCCAAGGCAGGCCTTTTGGTACCTGAAGCTGCTCATTTAGCTGGTGATGGTCTTGCTGAGGTATGTGAAGCTGTTGGTATGCCACCAGTGTTAGGTCTGGGTTCTTGCGTAGATAATAGCCGAATCTTGATAGCTGCATCAGAGGTGGTAAAAACAGGTGGGCTTGGAAACTCTTTAGCAGATCTACCACTTGCAGGAGCAGCACCAGAATGGATGAGTGAAAAGGCTATATCTATTGGTCAATATTTTGTTGCATCTGGTATATATACGGTCTTTGGCGTGACCTTCCCAGCTATGAAGGGTACTAAATTTTATGACTTACTTTTTGGTGGTTTGGAAAAGATGGGCCTAGGATACTGGGGCTTTGCGGAAGATCCATATGAGATGGCAAAACTCATGATTGCCCATATTGATAAGAAGAGAAAGGCCTTAGGTATTGATAAGGCAAGAGAAAGGGTACTATTTGATATGGCAGTAAGACGTGAATTAGAAGCTATATAATATTGGGCTAAAAGATATGGGACTAATAAAAAGGGATTTGCCCTTGAAGGCAAGTCCCTTTTTGTATTTAAATTTTGGAGAGCAGATATGGAAAATGAAAGACTTAAAGCCAAAATCCTTTTAGAATCCTTACCTTATATAAGAGAATTTTATAAACAGACCATTGTGATTAAATATGGTGGGCACGCCATGAAAGATGAGAATCTAAAAAAGGCCTTTGCCTTAAATGTTACATTGTTAAAATACATTGGAATTAATCCAGTAATTGTCCATGGTGGTGGCCCTCAGATAGGTAAGATGTTGAAAAAATTAAATATTGATTCTAAATTTAGAGAAGGTCTAAGGGTCACAGACGATGTTACCATGGATGTTGTAGAAATGGTATTGGTGGGAAAAGTAAATAAGGAAATTGTCAATTTGATCAATTTAATGGGCGGAAATGCTGTTGGGCTGTCAGGAAAAGATGGATGGATTATCAAGGCTAGAAAACTTGAGATGGTGATCTCTAAAGATAATACTCCGCCAGAGATAATTGATTTAGGTAAAGTTGGAGAAGTAGTTTCTATTCACAATGAGCTTATAACCACGTTAGAGGATAAAGGCTTTATTCCTGTTATAGCACCTGTTGGTGTTGATGGAGATGGAAATACCTACAATATAAATGCTGATGATGTTGCTGCTGCTATTGCTGGCTCTTTAAAGGCCAAAAGATTAATTTTACTTACTGATGTGCCTGGTATTTTGTCAAATGGTGAACTTATATCCTCAATTTCCAGAAAAGATGTCATGGAAGCTATACAGAGAGGTATTATTACTGGTGGCATGATCCCAAAAGTCAAATGTTGTATTGAGGCCTTAGAAGAAGGGGTTGAAAAAACACATATAATTGACGGTCGAATAGAAAATTCTATCTTGTTAGAGCTGTTTACAAATGCTGGTATAGGAACTGAAATAGTGAGGTAAAAAATTGATTTGGGAGCCCACTTTGAATAAAGATCAAAAAGATTATATAAAATATTAAGTTATCCCAACCAAAATGATGGGAGGGAGAAGATGGAGGAAGCCGAATCACTTCCTGAACCAGTTATCTCTAATGAGATAAAAGAAATAGAATTTGATGAGATGTGGCATTTTATCCAGTCAAAAAAAACAAAATATGGATTATCAAGGCGTTGGATCGTAGCAGAGGGTGAACTATTGCCTGGGTTATTGGCAATCGTGATGCTTCAACCTTCAGACGGTTATACAAAAAACTTGAACAATTGAAGGATTGTGTTTTTTATACAGATGATTGGGAAGCTTTTAAGAAGGTATTGTCGCGAGAGCGCCATATAATAGAAAAAAGAGGAACAGTGACAATTCCTGAAATTTTTGCCCAATATCAGTAAAGATTTTTATCTATCTTTAGATGAACATTCTTAAGATTTATTATATATATTTACGCACTTTTACTTACAATTCAAGTTGTTTTAATTTTTCCTCGAATTCAGATAAAGAATCTACTCTAATGGCCAGTTTAAGCAGGCTTTTTAAAACCTCTCTATTTACAATTGCTTTAATTTTAACAGCTAAATCTGGTTTAATAAGGCCAAACCTCTCTATCAAGGCCTCAATGACCATTTCTTGAGCCTCTAAAATCATGCCTTCCATACGTCCTTCCATACGTCCTTGTTCTATCCAT
>Ga0256842_1000534_pt1 | contig 33473 bp, 28 predicted proteins | sample 4559240metaG_FD_185973 | JGI IMG/M metagenome (GOLD analysis project Ga0256842, IMG submission 185973) | Hydrothermal vent microbial communities from Guaymas Basin, Mexico - 4559-240 | ecosystem: Environmental > Aquatic > Marine > Hydrothermal vents | place: Mexico: Guaymas Basin | collected...
TAGACGGAAATAGATATATTTTAAAAATAGAACTAGATGAACGGGGGGGGGTAGAACTCATTGATTTTGTTGATACTTCACCGAAAGAGAAAGAACTAGTTTTAGATATGAGAAATCATAAAAATGTTAAATTTTGGATGTACAATAGTGATAATATTGTTTTAGATACTCATTTAAGATTTATAAATAGTTTGATTTTTGATATAAAAAACCAATATTTTTTAGTAAAAAAAGATGAAAAATGTATTGGTGTTGTTAATTTTATGGAGATAGATTTTGTGACTAATAAATGTGAGTTCGGACTATATGCAAACCCTTTTGAAAAAATAGCTGGTGTTGGTAGAATACTTGAGGAGATATGTATTAAATATGCTTTTGATATATTGAACTTAAAAACTTTGAAGCTAGAGGTATTTAGTGAAAATATACGAGCAATAAAGTTATATAATAAATTTAAGTTCAAAGAAACTGCAAGAAAAATAATTAATAACAAGAAAGTTATTTGTATGGAGTTAAAAAATGAAAATAGGTAATTTTGATTTAGAAAAAGATAGTACATACATCATCGCTGAGATGAGTGCGAATCATAATGGCGATATAAATAATGCCTTAGAATCTATAAGAGTTGCTAAAGAGATAGGAGCTAATGCTATTAAGTTGCAAACATATACTGCTGATACTATGACACTAGATTGTAAAAAAGATGACTTTATTATCAAGGGTGGGACATTATGGGATGGTAAAAACTTATATGAACTTTATAAAGAAGCTTATACGCCATGGGAGTGGCATAAAGAACTTTTTGAGTATGCAAGAAGTATAGATATAGATATATTTTCATCACCGTTTGATAAAACTGCTGTTGATTTTTTAGAACAGTTTAATCCATCGGCTTACAAGATAGCTTCTTTTGAAATTACAGACTATGAGCTTATAAGATATACAGCTTCAAAGATGAAACCTATCATCATAAGTACAGGAATCGCAACCATAGATGAGATTCAAGATGCTGTTGATATTTGTAGAGAGGTTGGTAATAACGAAATAATTTTACTAAAATGCACAAGTGCTTACCCAGCTCCACTTGAAGATGCTAATTTAAAAATGATTCCAAATATTGCTCAAACATTTGGAGTTATATCTGGCTTTTCAGACCACACAACCGATATAACAGCACCAATTGTAGCGGTTACTCTTGGAGCAAAAGTTATAGAAAAACATTTTATAGTTGATAAAGCTATAGGTGGTGCTGATGCAGAATTTTCACTTGATAAAGATGAATTTACCAAAATGGTTAAAGTTATAAGAGATACAGAAAAATTACTTGGGAAAGTTGATTATAGTATGAATCAAAAGAAAAAAGATTCAAGACAATTTGCAAGAAGTTTATATGTAGCTAAAGATATAAAAAAAGGTGAAGTTTTTACAGAAGAGAATATTAAAAGTGTAAGACCAGGTTATGGTTTACATCCTAAATATTTAAAAAATATGTTAGGTACAATAGCAAAAAAAGATTATATATTTGGAGATAGATTTGAACTTCTATAAAAAATAATATGCAAAAAACAAAACTAAAAAAAATTCCTTACGGCTTAAGTGATTTTAAAAGAATAAAAACAGAAAATTGGTACTATATAGATAAAATACACTTCCTAGAAAAACTAGAGGATGAACAAAGTTTTCTTTACTTTTTAAGACCAAGAAGATTCGGAAAAAGTTTAACTCTAGCGATGATAGAAGCATACACTATTTGATGTTACAAGTGGAAATAACATAGGAGATAATATCTCTTTTGATGGGGGGCTATAACGATTTAGTAGGTATAACAGAATCTGAACTCAAAGAGATGATAACTTACTATGATTTAGATGATAAAAAAAGATATGATTTTATCAAGATGTAAAGAGTGGTATAATCATTATAAATTTAATGAAAATATAGAACATACTATCTAAAAGAGTTACTAAAAATAGGTAAAGAACCAAAAGATTTTATAGATGTAAATGTAAGAACAGACTACACAAAACTAAAGTATCTAGTTTATACTAACAAAAAATTAAATGGAAACTTTGACCTACTAAACCAACTCATCCAAGGTGAGTTGGTAACCACTACAAATATAAAAACAACATTTAGTGCATTTGAGATGTTACAACCTGAAAACTTATGACCCAACAACTATAACTAAACCATTTGTGAAGATAGTTCTTGTTTACAATGGGTGGGAGATGGTTGTTTGTGAGGAGTGTTAAACTCCCTCTATTTCAGCTAAAATTAGATTTTCAAGATCCTCTTTTTTAGGTTCTAGAATCTCTAAGATAGCATCTAAATTTATCATTATTCTTGAAGCCCACTCATGGTGAAAAAGTATCATTTTCCAGTTTTTATGGATTCTATCTTTTTTCATCGTCTCTATCTGTAAACTCCAGTAGGCTACATCATACTCTAAATGTGTAAGGAGTGGTGATATTAAAGATTCATAAAACTCTCTAAAGTCAGTTTTATAGTATTTGTTTCGAATAACAGCGATTTTATCTACCATTCTTCTTGTCTCTTTCTCTTTTACATGTAGATGAATATCATCTATATCATACTTCTTATATTTTCTTATGATTTTAGTTAAACTCTTTAAAAGTTTTCTTGCAGTTTTTCGCATATCTTTTCCAAGTGCTATAGCTTCACCTATTTTTTCATTAGCTTGTTCTAAATTTTTTAAATACTCATCTTGTGTAGGAGGTGTTAAAACTATTTTTTCTTTTATATATTTAGTATCTACATACTTTTTTACTGCTTCTTCAAATGGTAATTCAGTTGTACCTTTTATTCTTGCTCCACCCTCTGTTGCATTTATAGTTAAAAAATCTTTCTCTTTATTGTTTTGATCAATTCTAGTCTCATAACCATTTAAAAACCATTTCCATACTTTAGTTGTTTTAACTTCACCATCTCCACCATAAGCATCAACAAACTGATCTTTTTTACTATTTCTTTTTATCTCATCTGTCCCAAATATATGATTTTCAGAGTGACTACTTCCATCTTTACCATAAGCTAAATCTTGACCAATAATGATAACTTGTTTAAAATCCATCTCACTAGCAAGTTCATAAGCCATATTTGCAGCACTCATCCCAAGACCAAGATAACCATAATCATCAAGTTTCAAATATCTATAGTGGTAGCCAGTTGGTCTCATGCTAAACTGAAATTGACCCTCTTTTATATTCTCTACTAACTCTTTAGCAACGATAGCTGTTAAAGCAAAAATTATATCTTTCTGAAAATCTCGTGATGTTCTGTTATAAAATATAGATGTTAGAACTATCCTTTCTAAACTTGTAACTATATCTGGCTTAATATCTTCTTTTTCTAAAATAGGTAAACTAGCATCAACAGATATTATTGTTACATGATTTTTGATTTTTTTTAGAAGTGGTAACTGTTTTGCTAAAGATGGACCAGTAGCTACAATTATAGCTGTATCTGTGTTTTTACCTTTCTTTTCTAAATCTCTTAAAGTTGGGTTTTTTAACATCAGTTGTAAATTTTGCATAAAATGTTTTAAACCAAGAAGTTCATCAGTAGCATCATTTCCAGTAGCAATCATAAAATATTGAAAAACTTTAATTACCTCTTTATTTACATGTTTAATATCATCAAGATATTTTTCATAAAACTTACTATTTAGCTTTAAATCATAAGCTTTAAAATGGACAGCAGCTAGTCCAACAACTATACTTTTAAAATATACAGAATTAAAATTTAAAGTATGAAGAATTATAACTCTTCCAGATTCTATATCTTCTGCTAAGTCAGTAAGGTTTAATGCTATATATATAAGTTCAATTTCAGGTTCAAAAATATATATATAATTATGAAAAAAGTTTTGTAAAAGCATATGACAAAGATAACCGTTACCTATACCGTATATATACATTATCTTATATAATTTATATCTATTTAGTAACTCTACATATGTTTCCTCTATCTCATCAAGAGGTCTTTTTTCATACATAAAATGGTTCTCTTCTATATCTAATATATTTGCATCAGCATAGTGACCACTTGCAAACACTTCATACTTTTTATTTGTTTTGATTTTTAAGAGTTTAGTTGCTAGTTCTGGATTTACAGTTGCTAAAGCAGCAATATTGTCTTCGTAGATACCCATTTGGAAAGCTCGCTTTTAAAAATTAAAAGCAAGTTTCATTCCATTTTATTTATAAAACGATTATTGTAATAGTTTCATCACATTTTGTTGAACAGAATTAGCTTGTGTCATAGCATAAGTACCAGATTGTGCTAAAATATTTTGTTTTGAAAACTCTGCAGATTCAGCAGCAAAATCAACATCTCGAATCTGTGATTCAGCAGCTGAAACATTTACTTGTGTAACACTGATATTACGAACAGTAGATTCCAACTGATTTTGAGTAGAACCGATGTTAGAACGGATAGCATCCAACTGTTTAAGAGCAGAATCGGTAGAACGGATAGCTTTTTCAGCACCCTCTCTTGTTGTTACATCTATAGCACTAAGTGTACTACTTTTCTCTTTTGATAAGTGTGATCCAGATGCAAAACCTATGTGGCTCGCACCTTTATCCATCTGAATGGTATGATCAGAGATTAAAGTTATATCACCAGTATTTTGTGCAACTGCCAAACCTGTAATATTACTAGCACTAGCTGCTGCTGTTCCACTAACAACTATATCACTACCATCGATTGAGTGTAATGAAAGTTTTCCACCATCATTTGTAGCAACAACACCAGTTTTATCTGTTTGAGCATTGATAGCATTCATCAAACCACTATCAGCATCACTAGATTTAACATCAATTTTACCAATATCTATACCATTGATTGTTACATCACCAGATTCTATAGTACCAGATACAACAGCTGTACCATTTACTTCAGTTGAAGCAACAGCAGTAACCTCAGTTAAGTTAGATATAGCATTGATAGCTTGTGCTTTTGCCCAAGCAGAACTAGCACTATGTGCGATACTTACAGTATCATTATCTTTACCTTCATCAGCAGAAGTAGCTCCAACATTTACTGCACTAGCTAAAGCATCTGTATTGATTGTGATAGCACCTGCCGTTAGAGTGGTTGTATCAACAGCTGATGAACCTTGAGTATCAACATGTCTACCTATAGTATTTATATGTGTATTTGCTATATTTATACCAACAGTTTCTTCAGAGTAAGCACCAATATGAAAGTTTTTATTTTGAAAGTCACCATTTAGTAGTTGTTGCCCATTAAAAGATGTTGTACTTGCTATATTGTCAGCTTCCTCTAAAAGTTTATCTATATCTCTTTGGATAGCTGCTCTTGAATCATCATTTTGACCATCAGATGCTGCTTGGATAGATTTAGTTCTAACAGTGTTGATGATATTTTCATACTCATCTAGTGCACCATCAGCTGTTTGTACTACACCGATACCATCGTTTGCATTACTTATAGCTTGACCTAAACCTGTTGATTGTGATTTAAGTTGATTCGCAATCGCCATACCAGAAGCATCATCTGCTGCTGTGTTGATACGAAGACCAGAACTTAAAGCTTGTAAACTTTTGTCTAACTTTAAGTTTGTTTGCTCAGAATTTCTATGTGCATTCATTGCACCAATGTTTGTATTAATTCTAAAACCCATAATAAGTCCTTTTTGGATGTTTTATGAGTAAAAGCAAAATATGTTCCAAAATTAAATTTAGCTTTAAGTTAGGAGAGGAGTTATTAGGTTCCATATGGAAAATGGAACCTAATAATATTTTTAAAAAAGATGTGAAAGGTTTAAACTTATTGAAGTAGACGCATCACATTTTGTTGAATAGAGTTAGCTTGTGTCATAGCATAAGTACCAGACTGTGCTAAAATATTTTGTTTTGAAAACTCTGCAGATTCAGCAGCAAAATCAACATCTCGAATCTGTGATTCGGCTGATGCCACATTTACTTGTGTAACACTGATATTACGAACAGTAGATTCCAACTGATTTTGAGTAGAACCGATGTTAGAACGGATAGCATCTAACTGTTTCAGAGCAGAATCGGTAGAACGGATAGCTTTTTCAGCACCCTCTCTTGTTGTTACATCTATAGCACTAAGTGTACTACTTTTCTCTTTTGATAGATGTGCACTAGCAGTAAAACCTACTTTTGTTGCACCTGAATTCATTTGAATAGTATGATCAGAGATTAGAGTTATATCACCAGTATTTTGTGCAACTGCTAAACCTGAAGTACCAGATACTGCAGTATTACCACTAACAACTATATCACTACCATCCACTGAGTGTAATGAAAGTTTTCCACCATCATTTGTAGCCACAACACCAGTTTTATCTGTTTGAGCATTGATAGCATTCATCAAACCACTATCAGAATCACTAGATTTTACATCAACTTTACCAATATCTATACCATTGATTGTTAAATCACCAGCTTCTATAGTACCAGATGTAACAGCATCACCCTCTATATGTGTTGAAGCAACAGCAGTAACCTCTGTTAAGTTAGATACAGCATTTATAGCTTGTGCTTTTGCCCAAGCAGAGTTAGCACTATGTGCGATACTTACAGTATCATTATCTTTACCTTTATCAGCAGAAGTAGCTCCAACATTTACTGCACTAGCTAAAGCATCTGTATTGATTGTTAAAGCACCTGCTGCTGTTAAAGCTGTTGTATCAACAGCTGATGAACCTTGAGTATCAACATGTCTACCTATAGTGTTTGTGTTTGTATTTGCTATATTTATACCAACAGTCTCTTCAGAGTAAGCACCAATATGGAAACTTTTATTTTGAAAATCACCATTTAAAAGTTGTTGCCCATTAAAAGATGTTGTGTTAGCTATATTATCAGCTTCCTCTAAAAGTTTAGTAATATCTCTTTGAATAGCTGCTCTTGAATCATCATTTTGACCATCAGATGCTGCTTGAATTGATTTAGTTCTAACAGTGTTGATGATATTTTCATATTCATCTAGTGCACCATCAGCTGTTTGAGCAACACCGATACCATCGTTAGCATTACTTATAGCTTGACCTAAACCTGTTGATTGTGATTTAAGTTGATTTGCAATCGCCATACCAGAAGCATCATCTGCTGCCGTGTTGATACGAAGACCAGAACTTAAAGCTTGTAAACTTTTGTCTAAGTTTAAGTTTGTTTGTTGCGAGTTTCTATGCGCATTCATTGCACCAATATTTGTATTAATTCTAAATCCCATAATAAATCCTTTTAGGGCAAGAGCCTTTCGCTCTTATTAATTTTTGTTCTCAGCTTCCTTGCCGATACCTATATAATCGTCACATCAAATAATAACTTTAATCTATTGAGTATTTCCTTTAATTTTCACTATTTAATCTTTTTTTGATACACTTCGTTCACTAAAAAATACTATACCACTATATAGGGATGTTACTTTGGATTTAATTATTGTCGAATCACCTGCAAAAGCTAGGACTATAAAAAACTTTTTAGGTAAAGGGTATGAGGTTATCGCTTCAAAAGGTCATATCCGTGATTTACCAAAATCAAGATTTGGAATTAAGGTGGATGAGGAAACACACCATCTTATACCAACATACTCTGTTGCTAAAGAGAATGCTCCAACAGTAAAACAGATAAAAGAGTTAGCGAAAAAAGCTGATACTATCTATATCGCAACCGATGAGGATCGCGAGGGTGAGGCTATAGGGTGGCATATCGCTCATGCTATAAAAAAAGACCCCGAGGAGCTTCCTAGAATCGTTTTTCACGAGATTACAAAAACAGCTATAAAACATGCCTTAGAATCTGCTAGAAAAATAGATATGGATATGGTAAATGCTCAACAAGCTCGTCGTTTACTTGATAGAATTGTTGGATATAAACTTTCACCTTTATTAGCATCTAAGATTCAAAAAGGGCTTTCAGGTGGTCGTGTTCAGTCATCTACACTAAAACTTGTAGTAGATAGAGAAAGAGAGATTCAAGCATTTGTACCTGTTGAGTATTGGTCTATCGACACTGTTTTTAAAACAAATATTGATGCTTCACTTATATCACACGATGGTAAAAAACTTTCAAAACTTTCCATTGAAAATAAAGAGATGGCAAATAGTATCTTTGAGAGTGTAAAAGCTGATACATTCACAATCTCTAAACTTGAAACAAAACAAAGAAAAAGTGCCACTCCACCACCATTTATGACATCAACCTTGCAACAAACTGCTTCATCAAAGCTAGGTTTTACACCTAAAAAAACTATGATGGTAGCACAAGCACTTTATGAGGGTGTAAAAACTCCAGATGGTACAAGTGGTGTTATCACTTATATGAGAACAGATTCACTAAACCTTGCTAGTGAAGCTGTTGAGGCTGTTCGTGAGATAATAGGTACTAGATTTGGTGATAAATACCTACCAAAAGAGCCTAAAGTTTACACTAAAAAATCAAAAGGGGCACAAGAGGCTCACGAAGCGATTCGCCCAACTATGCTTAACTTCACACCAGAACAAGCACAAAGCTTTTTAAAAGCTGATGAGATTAAACTTTACCGTTTAATCTATGAAAGATTTATGGCTTGTCAGATGAATGATGCTATGTTTGAGCAACAAACACTTACTTTTACAGGTACAAATAATATCTACCGTGCTAGTGGTAGAAAACTGATTTTTGATGGTTTTTATGCTTTAACTGGAGCAGAAGATAAAGATAAACTTCTTCCAACTCTAAAAGAGGGTGATAAAGCTGAGATTCAAACTATAAAACCTGAACAACATTTTACAGAACCACCAGCAAGATACTCTGAAGCATCTTTGATTAAAAAGTTAGAATCTGAAGGTGTTGGTCGTCCATCTACTTATGCCCCAACTATCGCAACTTTAAGTGGTCGCACTTATGTTACTATAGAAAAAAAACAGATTATACCGACAGAGATGGCTTTTACTGTTACTAAAATTTTAGAGAAACATTTTGCTAACATTGTAGATATATCTTTTACGGCAAATATGGAAGAGAAGCTTGATGAAGTTTCGGAAGCTAAAATTGACTGGCAGGAACTTTTAAGTGAATTTTATACACCTTTTATGGAGCAAATCGCTCAAGGTAAAGAAAATATTGTTTCACTAAAATTAGCTAAACCATTAGGTCGTATGTGTCCTAAATGTGGTGAAGAGTTACTTTTAAGAAGTGGTAGATTTGGTAACTTTGTAGCTTGTAGTGGTTTCCCAAAATGTAAATATACTGAACAAGTTGATGATGAGGGTAATACTGTAGAGGTAAAAGTTGAAACATCAGATGAGAAGTGTGATAAATGTGGAAAAGAGATGATAGTTAAAAATGGTAGAAATGGTAAATTTTTAGCTTGTTCTGATTATCCTGATTGTAAAAACACTAAAAGTATAGCTAGTGAGAGTAAAACTTCTGAAGTACCTTGCCCTGATTGTGGTGGTAAACTTCTATGGAAACAATCTCGCCGTGGTGCTTTTTGGGGATGTGAAAACTACCCAGATTGTAAGTTTATAAGTAAATTTGAACCAACAACTATAAAATGTAAAGAGGATGGTTGTAATGGTGTCCTAGCTCCTAGAACTTACAGAAACAAAGAGGTTTATGAGTGTGTTAAGTGTAAGAATCGTACACCAAGGGAAGATGTTAAAGAGGGGTGACGAGTCCCTCTTTAGTTTGCTAAAATAGTTTGGTTAAGTAACCAATTATTAGCAAAAGGATTAACATCTTAAGCATGTGTGTTTTCCTTTTTTCAGCACTCCCACCCAACACTACCCACAAAAAAAAAGCCCAACTATTATAAAAATAGTTGGGCTTTACAGTGCTTGAGATAGTCATTCTCAAAAAGTTACACACGCTTAAAGTGTTATTATAACATAAAAAGGTTTATTATGAAAATAGGAATCATATCAGATACCCATAAAAAAGTTAAGAAAGCTAAAAAAGCGATAGCTATGCTTATAGAAAATGGTGCTGAATTTATTATACATGCTGGTGATATTGTAGAGGTTGAGATTCTTCAAATGCTTAAAAACTGTTCACTTGATTACTTCGCTGTTTATGGTAACAATGATGCTCACCTAGTTCAACACCACGAAGATTTTGAGTTAGTTCAAGAACCTTTTTACTTTAAACTTGATGGATTAAAATTTAAACTTATGCACCTACCATACTATATGGCACCAGATGCTGATGTGGTTATTTTTGGGCATACTCACCATTTTCATACTGAGTTTAACAACGGTACACTATTTTTAAACTCTGGTGAGATTTGTGGTAGAAAAAAACCTGTTTCAGAGTGTATGATGTTAGAAACAAAAAATGATAAATTTATAATAACCCAATACTCAAAACCTGATGGTGAATTAACTTACCAAACTAAAATATCTGAATTTAAAAGAGAAAACAATGGATAAAAAGATTTTTTTATGCTCAATCTGTAACATAAATAGTGGAACTTGTAACGAAGATTGTAAGTTTTGTTCACAAAGTGTTCGCTATAAAGCAGATATAGAGAGATTTAAACAAAAACCAATAGAAGAGATTCAAAAAGAGGCTGTAAGTGCTAGAGATGCTGGAGCATTAGGTTTTTGCCTTGTGACAGCTGATAAGGGGTTAAATGAGAAAACTTTAAAGTTTGTTTGTGATGTAGCAAAAGCTGTTATAGAGGTTGCTCCTGAACTTAGACTTATCGCTTGTAATGGAACTGCTACACTTGAACAACTTTTAGTTTTAAAAGAATCTGGTGTTAAAGCTTATAATCATAACCTTGAAACATCAGAATCTTTTTACCCACAAATCTGTACCACTCACCCGTGGAGTGAGAGGTATGAGACTTGCCAAAATGTGAACAAAGCTGGTATGTTTCTCATAACTGGTGGAATCTTTGGTTTAGGTGAATCGAGTGAAGATAGAATCTCTATGTTAGAATCTATAAACGCACTAAACCCAGCATCTGTACCTATAAACTTTTATCATCACAATGAAGCACTAGAGTTACAACCAAACCCACTAAATGTTGATGAAGCCTTAGAACTTGTAAAACTTACAAAAAAGATGATTCCAAATGCTCAACGAATTATGGTTGCTGGTGGAAGAGAACTTATGTTTGGTGATAGACAAGCTGAGATTTTTACAAATGGTGCTAACTCTATAGTTATCGGAAACTATCTAACAACAGCTGGTAGAGAGATGGATAAAGATTTAGAGATGTTAAAATCATTAAATCTTAAAGTGGCAGAAAAAGTTTAGATATGGGTGAGACCACTTTAATTATTACCATAGCTTTAATAATTATATTTTCCCCATTTTTTGCAAAAATTTTAAGATTACCAACTACACCGATAGAGATAATTTTAGGTTCTATCCTTGGATATATCGGTTTTTTACACGATGAACATCTATTTGAAGTTGTTGCAGAGATAGGCTTTTTATATTTGATGTTTATTGCAGGGACAGAGATTAATCTAAAAGATGTTATAAAAACACCAAAATCTCTTATGAAAAAGATTGTACTTTACTTGATTATCTTGTATGGATTCTCTATAAGTTTTTCCCTCTATTTTGACCTTGGAAAGATATTTATGGTGTTATTACCTCTTATATCTGTTGGTCTTGTTGCTGCATTATCTAAGGAGTATGGAAAAACACCTTGGTTAGAGGTATCTATGACAACAGGTGCTATAGGGGAAGTTGTAAGTATTGGATTTTTAACTATAACATCAGCAGCATTGGAATCTGGTTTTGGCTTAGGGCTTATGGAAACTATCTTATCCTTACTACTTTTTATATTTTTTATGTTTTTAGTTTTTAAAGCTATGGAGATACTTTTTTGGTGGTATCCAAAAGTCTCACTTATATTGATGCCACATAAAGATAACCAAGAACAAGATATTAGACTATCTATAGGGATACTATTTTTACTTGTTGGGATTATGTTTTATTTACACTTAGAACTTGCTTTTGGGGCATTTTTAGCTGGTATATTTATACCCACATTTTTTGAACATAAACATGAGTTACCAGAAAAGCTTTCATCCTTTGGGTTTGGATTTTTAATACCTATATTTTTTATACATATTGGTACATCTTTTCATTTAGAAGCTTTAAATATAGATGGCTTGATTTTAAAAGCTATTGTGATCGCTTTTGTTATGATTATGATGAGGGTTATAGCATCTTTAGTATTTTTAAAAGAGTTAGGATTTAGAGATTCTTTACTTATGGGGTTAAGTCACTCGATGCCTTTAACACTTCTTATAGCGATGGCAACTCTAGCTTATAATGCAAATTCTATAGATATACTTCACTATTATGCTTTTATCTTAGCTGCTCTTTTTCAAGTGATTAGTGTTATGATAGTGATTAAAATAATCAATATTTATAAATCAAAAAAGTTACTGAATTAAAATTTGCTATAATATCACATAAACTTCTAAGGGGTATATATGTCTCGTTCTGTTTTATTACAACTTGCTCGTGATTCTATAGCTGAAGTTTTAGAAGCACGAAGAACTATAAATAAGAATGAACTTTTAAATCAATACCCTCTTTTAAATGAGACGATACCCACAACAATAAATCTGTATATAGAAAATGAGCTAAGAGGTTCCTATTCAACAACAGATGATTCTGAATCTTTATTTTATAGTATAGTAAAAAATGCTAAAAGATCAGCATTTCAAGATGACAATTTTAAACCCATATCAACTTCAGAATATTTAGATTGTGAAGTTGAAATTTTATTAACCACACCAGATGGTGTGATTAGTGAAAAAGACCCATCTATTTTAAGTACACAAGTAAAAAAAAATGATTAAATAATGAAAAGAAATCTATATTTATACTAAAGGTTTATGATGAATATTCGTGAAGAACTAGAACAGCTTAAAGAGGAAAATAGCAGGTTAAAAAGTTTATTACAGATTCAAGAGAATCGTTTAAATGAAAATAATAGTATCGAGAGTTTGATCGATATAAAAAAACTTGAAAATATTTTCTCTAAGTTCTCTAATCTAACTGGGTTTCCAACAGGATTTGTTAAGCAAGACACTAGAGATGTTTTGGTCTCAACGGGTTGGACAGATGTATGTAAAATCTACCATAGAGGTACTGAATCTTCTGCGCACATCTGTCAAGAGAGTAATGCTGAACTTACAAAAAATCTTCGTGAATCACATCATATAAGTATGAAAGAGTGTAAACATGGTATGGTTGATGGGGCTACACCTATCATCATAGATGGTGAACATTTAGCCGATGTTTTTAGTGGGCAAGTTTTTTTCAAAAAGCCAAATATAGAAGAGTTTAAACTAAGTGCTAAAGAGTTCGGTTACGATATGGATGGTTACCTAAAAGCTGTTGAAGATGTAAAGATAGTTTCAAAAGACAAATTTATTTTATATAGATGTAGATGAGCAGATGCAGATTGTTAAAGGTGATAGATATTCAGTTGGGTATAAAAGATGTGATATAAGTTATAAATATACAGAACATACCATAAATGTTAAGGAAGGTATGCAATTTTACTTAACAACAGATGGTTATATAGATCAAAATGGTGGTAATAAAGGTTTTTGTTTTGGTAAACGTAGATTTCAAAATATTATAAAAAATAATTATAAAAAAAGTATATCTCAACAACAAAAAGTATTTTTAAATGAGTTAGAAAAGTACCAAGATAGTTATGAGAAAAATGATGATATAACTCTCATAGTTTTTAAAATATAAATATGAAAAAAGCATTAGTAGTATCGGCAATAGCATCAAACCAAGGTAAAACACTTCTTACTATGGCACTATTAAACTATTTTAAGGGGAGAGTTCGCCCGTTTAAGATAGGTCCAGATTTTATAGACCCACAGTTTCACGAAAAAGTGGCATCTTACCCCTCTGTAAATCTTGATAGTTTTATGATGAACGATTCCCAACTAAAGTGGATATTTTCAAAATATAGTGATAGAGATGTAGCTATATGTGAGGGTGTTATGGGGTTTTATGATGGGATGGACAAAGGTTCTAGTGCTTATGATGTTGCTAAAACTCTAAAGATTCCATCACTTTTGATTCTTGATGCTAGTGGGAGTTATATAACTATCTCTGCTATCTTAAATGGTATGTTAAACTTTAGAGATGACAACACCATAAAAGCAGTAGTTTTAAACAAAGTGTCTTCAAAAATGCACTACGAGTTGGTTAAAAAGTTTATATCGTTAGAGTGTGAGGGTGTTGAAGTTGTGGGGTGGATAGAGAAGAATCTTCCAACTATCTCATCTCGCCATCTTGGACTTGATTTGGAGGAGTTAGAATCTTGTGAATTAGATTCTATCTCTAAAGATGTGCTAAAAAATATAGAGATGAACTTATTAGAAAATCTGATGGATGTTGAGATTCCAAAGATAGAAACTTACCCTTTTAAACCGATAGTTAAAAAAGATGAAAAATCTGTTTTAGTTAAAGATAAAAACTTCTCATTTGTTTACTATGATAATATTGAATACCTAAAAGAGATTTATCGTGAAGTGATTTTTGTAGATTCCACAAAAGATGAAGAGATTCCAGATGATGCTGATATGGTTATAATTGTTGGTGGTTATGTGGAGACTGATGAGAGTTACAAAAGGGTAAAAGATTCTATAAACTTTAAAAACTCACTTATAAAACACTACCAAAAAGGTAAAAAAATATATGCCGAATGTGCTGGACTTATCTACCTTGGTAAAAGTATAGATGAAAAAGAGATGAGTGGAATCTTAGATATAGAGTTTGAACTTGGAGTGAAACGGGAAAGGTTAGGTTACTACTACGGAATCGATTATGAGAGTGGTGAGATTAAAAAAGGTCATGCTTTTCACTACTCAAAGATTATCTCAGCACCCAAAGGTGATATAGGGCTTTACAAATCATCTAAAAAGATGATGAAAAATGGTGGATATAAAAAAGATGGTGTTGTTGGGACTTATCTTCATACTATGTGGAGATAAGTTTATACAACTTCACAATAAAGCAGTTCCCACCCATGAAATACTAAAACAACTTTTACTAATGTTATATTTTCTTTAGTGTATTTTGTAACAAGTTCATCATCTTGATAAGTAAGTAGTTGTTTTTTTGCATCTTCTGCTAAAGTGGTTATTTTAGTTTTTGTAGCTTTATCTTCCCTTTTTATATATTTAAACTCTAAAAGAGCAAAATATTTAATATAAGCGTTGTTAAAAGGTTTTATATATAGATCTGCAAAACCTTTGTTAAGTTCTGCTTCTGATTTGATTATATAGTAAGGTACTAAAGATAGATAAGAGATATACATAGATTTTATATGTTGTTCTTTATATATATAGTCTCTTATACTAGAACTATTTTTAATCTCTTGTGCTAAGTATTTAAACACCTCTATATCCCCATTAAGAGCGAAATTTTTAAAATGGTTTTCTAGCCTATCGGTGTTTAGTTTAAATATATTTTCAAGTTTTAAAGTATCATCTAAAAAGTCTATATCTATCCTTTTTACGGTTTCATTTGGGATACTAAGATTTAGTTCAAACTCTCTATTTTTTATAGTTATAAGCCCTAGGTAAAACATTAATGATTTAAAGTTACTCTCTTTTTCTAAATGTAAAGCTGAAAAATCTTGTATAAGATTCTGAACACTAACACTATTACCTGCTATCAAAGTTCTTAAACAATCAAAATTACCATTTAACTTTTTATTTGTATAGATGATGTTTCTAAGTTTAGAATAATCACTTCTTACATTTATATCTATCATCTCATTTGGGATTTGATTCTCTTTTAAAAATTTATTTATAAAATATAAAATCATATCTGTATTATAGATAGGAGTTGGAATAGATTGGGAAAATATATAGTTGTTATACCACTCTTTTAATATATATTTATCTATATCAACTTTATAATACGCAAGAAGTTCATCAACTTCATTTTGAGTAAATCCTACCATATTATGAAACTGTGTATCAAGTGATATATTACTCCCAATATTAAAACCACTCGTTACATCATACATAGTCATAGGTGTAACACCAGTTATAAACATCCTTTTAAGTGGGGAATCATTACCTGCTGTAGCAGTTTTAAGAGTGGTAAAGAACTGTTTAAATAGAGCAGTTTTATGCGAAACTACATCAAGATAGTTATCTTTGTTTTGTAAAAGAAGTTTATTTGAAAAATTATCATATTCATCTATTAGAAGATATAAAGGTAGTTTGTTTGTTTTTAGATAACTAAAAATAGTGTTAAACACTATGATAGGGTTTTCATCTAATTGTATAGATAATTTATATTTGATTATAAAGCTATTTAATTCATTTAAAAGGTATTTTTTAAAGCTATTTTCAACATCATTTATATCTATACCACTAAAATCAAATCTCATAATAAGATAATGATTAGCTTCATTAGTGATATTTTTACCTATGTAAGTATCACCAAACATCATATCAAAATCATCTTTATAATATTTATCGTAGTAAGCTTCTAAAACAGCTAAGAAAAGAGATTTACCAAATCTTCTAGGTCTTAAAAAAAGTAAATATCTTTCGTTTAAATCTTCTAGTTTTTCTATAAAATCTGTTTTATCTACAAAATAGTAATTACTTTGTTGAATCTCTTTAAAATCTGATATTCCGTAGGGGATTTTTTTTAAACTCATCTAATTTTCCTTAGTTTCTCAGTAATTTAAAGATTAGTATAAAAAGTAAATTTAACTCCATCTTCAGTATTTTCTGCTTTTAGATCACCATGATATTTTTGTGCGATTTGAGAACTCATATATAACCCGATACCAGTACCTTTTCCATTCGCTTTTGTAGTAAAGTTTATTTTAAAAATATTATCCATAATCTCTTTTGGGATACCACCAGCATTATCTATAAACTCTATTTTTTTAGATTTATCATCTTTAACTAAATTTATAATAATCTTTCTATCTTCTATATTATTTTCTATAAAAGCATCTTTAGAATTATTTATAATATTAAGTGCTAGATGTTTAAACTCATTTTCTACACCAGACAGTGTAAAAGATTGATGTTCATTTACAACAATCTCAATATTATTTTTCATAAACTCATCTTTTGTTAAAAAGAGTACATTTTCAATCATCTCTTTTGCATCAAATTCAACATCACCTTTAGATGGTCTAAAGAAATTTCTAAACTCATTTAATGTTTCAGTCATATGACTAATTTGACCAGTAATATCTTTTTCAAATTTTTTGATAGATGGTTTACTTAACATATCTAATTCAGAATGTACCATTAAATTTAAGACATAAGCACTGATAGCATTAAGTGGTTGTTTCCATTGATGTGCTACTGCATCAATCATCTCACCCATAGATGCTAACTTAGATTGTTGTAACAACATTTTTTCTTTCTCTTGTCTTTTCTCTATCTCTTGTTGAACTTTAATCTCTAAAGAGTGTTTATAAGTATCTAACTCTTCATTTAACCTAAGTGTTGTTAGTTGTTGAGCATCACTCTGTTTTATGATTCTTTGCATTCTTTTGGAAATTTTTTTATAATCTTTTAATATTACAGTTAAATCATCATCTGATATTTTTGTACCATTATTCAAAAAATCATCAATACTTTTATCTATAAGATCCTTATTCATTCTCACAATTTAACTCTTCTTTAACTATTAAATTTATATTTAAGTTCTCAAAATCTTCTATAAAATCTTCTCCAGCTTCTTCAGCATTATCATTTTCTTCATCATAAATCCAATTAATCTCTATATCGTTATTGTTTGAATACTCTTCTAACAAATCAAATAGATCAAAAAATAGTTTAGAACTACTTGAATTAAAGTAGATTATCTCCATATTGAAAATTGTTTTATGAGATAAAGGAAGTTCAAAGTATTTTTCTAACCATTCCATCATTGGTTTATAAAATTCTAATGTATTTTCAGGGTAAGATCTTCCAACTAAAGAGATTGTACCATCTAAATTTAGACTTATTTCAGGTGTACATTTTTCTTCTTTAATATATAAGTTTTCCATCTAAACATCCTTCTTTTGTGTGATTATAGTCGTTTTAACATAAAAATAATATTTGTTTTTATTAAGTTTAGTAAATTCATACTCTAAACCATCACATTTTTTAGCAATTTCATAAAAACCTATACCACCACCTTTAGTATGTGTGTTTTCTCCACTCTTTCTAAGCTCTTTATATCGTTTTTTTATCTCATCTTTAGTTAATGATTTTATATCATCCATTGTTTTATTTATTCTATTTTTATCATCTAATGAAACAATATTTTGACTGTGTATATAGTAGTTAGAATTTTCATCTTTTGTTATGATGATAAGACCTTCTGGTTTATTAGAATCATCATCCTCTTTATCTGTTTTAGAGTAACTCATTATATTTTGAGAAAGTTCTATGAAAACAGTAAATATATTATGAGAATCTTTTATTGTTAGGTTATTATCTTCAGCCTCTTTTTCTAGTGATTCAACCATAGCAGTGATTAATGATTGTGACATATAACCACTATAACTTAAAAAAACAATACCATGATTTTGAACCAATTTCTGAATTTTACATATATCCATATTTATACCTTATTTTAAATTTTAAACCCTATCATTGTTATATCATCATTTATATCATAATTATTTTGATATTTTTCTAACTCATCTAAAAACACCACTTTTTGCTCTTGCATATTTAATTCAGAACTATTTTTGATAATATGTTTAAATCTAGTTTTACCTAATGGAAAACCTTTATTGCCACCATTTTGATCAATATAACCATCAGTAGTGATATAAAATTGCATACCATCTTTTATATCTATAGTATACTCTTTATATTCATAGTCTATATCACATTTTTTATATCCTACAGAGTATCTATCACCTTTTACCATATTTAACTCATTATCTTCTATATAAAAAAGAGGTGTTTGCGCTCCTGCAAATGTTACAGTTTTATCTTTTTTATTATAGTAAATAATCCCACCATCAAAACCAGCATTTGAGATACTATTTATATCTTCTTGTTTTAGTAACTTTTTCATATGACGATTGAAAATACTCAATATTTTTGCTGGACTTACCCTCTCATCACTATGTTTGATTTGAGATACTATCTGTCTCTCTATCGCTTTTACAAGCATAGTTACAAATGCACCAGGGACACCATGCCCAGTACAATCTATAACCATTAGTAAAGCTTCATTATCATCTCTTAACTCTTCAAAAAGGTAAATATCTCCACCAACTGTATCTTTTGGATTCCATATAGTAAAATAGTCTCTAAAGTATTTATGAAAAACTTTATTGTCTGGAATCAATGCTCCTTGAATTAAAGAAGCATACTCAATAGACTCTTTAGTATGTTTATGTATATCCTCAATCTCAACCTTTGCATTCTCTATATCGGTAATATTTGTAAAAACTGCAGATTTTATTCCATTTTGGAATGGTAAATTTGTAGCAGTTACAGAAAAAATAAAATCAGTTTCATTAAGAGTAATCATAACCTTATGTGTAATAAGTCTTTTAAATGAGATCATATGATCTATCCAACTATCTTTACCCATTTTTACTTTTAAATATTCATCAGGTGAATCTATGTTAAAAGTATCACATATACATTTTGCATCATACTTTGTCATAAAATGGTTTATATCTTTGACTTTAAAAAAATCTAAAAATGTTTTATTTGCAGTCATTAGATAACTTCCATCAGTTGTTATGATTAGTTGTTCTTGAGAATCAAATAGAGCTTGAATAAATTGTTTCTCTTCATTTAATTCTTTTGTTCGCTCAATAATCTTCTTTTCAAGGTTTAAAGTTAAATCTTCAACTTTTTTTTGATTTGTTATATTATGGCTAATAGAACTATATCCTATTAGAGTATGGTGATTATCATACTCTGGAAATATAGAAACACTAACCCAGTAAGAGCTACCATCTTTTTTCAAATTTCTAATTTGACCTTTCCAACTTTTACCTGATATAATCGTATCCCATAAATCTTTATAGGTACTCTTTAATGTTTTTGAATCTTTAATTATATTATGTTTTTTACCTAAAAGTTCAGATTCTGTATATTGACAAGTATCACAAAATGCTCTACTAACATATGTGATTTTACCATTTTCATCTGTTTTACTCGCTATAATATTTTTATCAAAATCTGTTAATAAAACATTTAACTTTTTCGTTTTTTCATCTACCATAGATTTAAGTTTTTTATTATTCCACAAAATAAAAAATATAAATATAAATATCACACCCCCAACTTTACTAATTAAAGCCCAATCAGTTTTTTCCTCTATTTTAATATTTATATATTTATTATAAATATAATTAATATCATTACTTGTTATTTTTTCTAATGATTTATTTATAATAGAGAGTGCCTCTGGTGGTAGTGATTTTTGTAATGCTATCTTAAATTTAAAAGATATACCTATATTTGTAGCAATTTTTATTTTATTGAAACTTTTTAGTCTTATATAATATTTTGCTGTTGATTTATTGATTGCAAACATATCTATTTTACCATTTTGTACTTTTTTAAATCCCTCCTCTAAGGAAGATAATTCTATAAAATGGAGATAAGGAAATTTACTAAGTAGCTTTTTATGGATAGCTTTTCCTTTGATAACACCTATCTTTTTATCTTGTAAATCAAATTTTGTATTTTCATAAATTTTTTCATCATTGATGTTATTTACAAATACAATAGGTATTGTAAATAAAGTTTTATTTATAAAATTTAAATATTGTTCTCTTTTTTTAGTTTCTGTTACAAAGCTAAACATATCAGCTTTATTTGCTTTTATAAGTTTTGTGGCTTCTTCCCAATTTTTTGTTTTAATAGCTTCAAATTTTAAAGAACTTTTTTTAGATATAAGGTTCAGTATATCAGATGTGATTCCACTATGAATTCCCAATTCATTCCTATATTCAAAAGGTTTTCTATGATTATCATAAACATATCTAAGTGCTTTTTGATTTTTCAAATAAAGTTTTTCTTTCTCAGTCAATACAATATTATCAATATTTTTAGTCCATTTATCATATAATGTTTGTAGCTCCTCCTCTTTTATAGTAGCGATCACTTTGTTAATTATAGAGATAACTTCTGGGGCTTTTCTTTTTGAGATAGCTATTTTTAATTTTAAAATATAATCTAGTTTATCTACTATCTCGATATTTGAAAAACCTTTATTATTTATAAAATAATTCGCTGTAACTACATTTATGACATATATATCTATAGCCTTACTTTCTAGTTTTTTAAATCCATCATTTGTAGAATCTACATCTATATAATGAAGATTTGGATACCTCTTTTTTATAAAAAAAGCTAAAGCATTACCTCTTGTAAGACCTATCTTTTTATTTTTTAAATTAGTTGCTATATCTGTAATTTTTATATGGTCACTTTTTCTTCCAACAAGAGAACCATAATATGAAAAAATACTTTTTGTAGTAAAATTCATATCTTTTTTTCTATCTTTTGTTTCAACTACAGCACTATACATATCTACTTTATGTGCTTTTACTAATTCAGTAGATTCAGCCCAAGTTTTAGTATGGATAGATTTAAAATTTATACCAGAACGGTTATGTATAAGATCTATAATATCTGCGATAATTCCTACATGATGATTTACACCATTATTCCACTCAAATGGAGCCCAGTCTGGGTCATATACATAAGTAACTCTCTCTTTCTTATCTAGCCACTTTTGCTCTTTTTTCGTAAAATGTATCTTTTTATTGTTTAGCATAGAAGTATAATAACTTCGTTTATTACTTAAAATATTATTTTCAATAACACTAAACTCTTTAGTGGTTATCTGTTTTAAATATTTGTTAAATATAGGTATAAATTTTTTATTTTTTTGGTTTGTTATAACATTTATATCAGAATAAAAGGAATCACCTATAATTGTAAAATTTGATTTTACACCTTTTTGTAGTAAAAATTGATTTATAGCAATCTCATCATCTATAAGAAGATTAATTTTATTATTTAATAAATCTTTTATAAGTGGTAAATAATCATTATATTTTATAATTTTAGCATTTGGATATTTTTTCTTAGCAAGTTCTGAATAGTAAGAATCTATACTTCCAATTTTTAATTTATTTGGGAGTTTTTTATCTTTAAGTTTATAAAAAGATGTTTTAAGTTCATAAAATTTATCTGAACTAACCATCCATTTTGCATCAGGTGTAAGACCTGAATGAAATATAGCATCCCCATCTCTTACAGCCTCTACACTAGAATCCCAATCATAAAATTTAAATTTTATATCATAACCACTTTTTTTACCCCAAAGTTTCCAAAATTCAACAAATAAACCCTCTGGTTTACCCTCAAAACTTTTATATGTTAATGGTGCATATTCATAATCTATAGCTACTGTAATAGTTTCTTTAGCATATATAGAGGCTGGTATTAAAAGAAGTATAAAGTATATTAAAAAGATTTTTATTATATTATGAATCATTAGATTGTTCCTCTAATTTTTTAAAATACTCTACAACTCTAGCTTCAAGCCAAAAAGTTGGATTATAGATAGTACCACCAATAAAACCAACATGACCACCATTTGGTGATATTTCAAGTTTTATATATTTAGATATCTCATCACTATTTGGTAAAATTTCTGGTGTCATAAATGGGTCATCAAGTGAGTGAATAACAAGAGTTGGTGTTTGTATATCTTTTAAAAATTGTCTTGCTGATGATTTTTGATAATAATCTTTTGCAGATTTAAACCCATGAATCTTAGCAGTATATATCTCATCAAATTCCCAAAATGTTTTTATGTTTTTAACTTCCTCTTTTTTTAATCCTATGATAGATTCCATATCGTGTTTTTCATATTTTTTTTCTAATGGTAAGTTCAGATTTGAGATTAAATGTTTTTGATATATTTTTGAAAAACCTTTGTTTATGCTGTTAGCACAAATATCTAAGACCATAGGTGCAGATATTGATATAGCACCATCTAGCAAAGAGTTAGAACCCTTTTCACCTAAATATTTTAGTAGCATATTACCACCTAATGAGTAGCCAATAGCAAAAAGTTTAGATTTTTTAAATCTACTCTTTACCTCTTGAATCCACAATGAAGAATCACCAGTATCTCCACTATGATAAGCTCTTGGTAATATGTTTTCTACACCTGAACAACCTCTAAAGTGCATAACAACAGATGAAAAACCAGCATCTGCTAGTTTTAACATAGTTCCTTGAATATATGGAGATTTATAAGAACCAGCCAAACCATGAAAAAGTATAACTATAGGTTTTAAACTACCTTTTAGTGGTTTATCATACCAGTAACACTCCATAAAATCACCATCAGGAAGAGTAAATTTTTCTATATCAAAATCTAAGTTTTTAGCTTTTCTAAAAAAAGATGAATATAGAGTTTGAAAATGTTTATTTGCTAATCCAAAAGCTGGTTTAAATTGTGTAGTCATAGTAAAATGGGAAGCCTTAGTTAAATATTTTACCATTTTACCATTTTATTTACATATATTGATAAAATTTATTGTAAAAATAGACTACAATATCATTAAGGAAAATAAAAATGAAAAAAATCATAATATTATTAACAATAATCGTTATTATAGCTATATCTACACCTATCATCGGTAGTAAAATGATGGATAAAAAGATAACAGATGAACTTAGTTTGTTAGAATCAAACGGTGTATATGTGGAAGATAGTTCAAAAAACTATAGTTATTTAACGACAAAAATAGATTATAAATTTATCATAAAAGATAGTGATAAGTTTGTAAACTATCTACAACAGTTTAATGATAGTAAACTTCAACCTTATGTTAATGATATAGTTGATGGTATTGTGATTGGTATAGATTTAAAATACAGTAATATCCCTTTTATAAATAGTGATGCTATTAGTTTAGATATTTATCCATTGGTACTATCTAAGAAATTTATGGATAGAGTATCTAAAAATGATACTAATTTTTATCAATTTTTAGAAAACTTTTTACAAAAAAAGGCTCTCTTGTACCATATAGATTATAACATAGTAGAATCTAAATTTGATGGTTTTATTAAAGATATAAATGAGGTGTATCATACGAAAAATGGTAAAAAACTAACTTTTAATCTTATAAATTCTAGTTTTAATGGTGATGGGTTTCCCCTAAAACCAAGAAAGATAGATTCTAAAACAAAAGAGTTCTCTTTTTATATAGATGAAACTGATAAAAAAACTAAGTTTATTTGTAAAAATCTAGATTCTAGTATAAAAATGGATTCAAATAATCTTTATTCATATACTGAAAAGGTAGAATCTTTTAATTTTAAGATTAACAATATAAATAATCTAAATAGATCGGTAGATATAAAAAATTTACTTGTAACTCTTTCATCAAGTATAGAACAAAATAAAATACAATTTTCTAATAAAATTAAGTTTGATAAATTTCAAATTATGAATCATAATAAAAATATCAGCTTAGATTCTTTAAACTATGATTTTATGATAAAAAATATAGATAAAGATAGTTATGAAAAACTTCGTAGCTTACTTATAGAATCTAAATATTTACAATCAAAGAGATTAAATCATAAAATTTCAAAAACAATTATTCAGATTTTTGCTAAAGGCTTAGAGATAAATTTAGTAGACTTTTCTGTTGAAAATATAGATTATTTTAAAAACAAAAATCTAAATGGGTTTGATTTTAAAGGTGATTTAATCTTAAAAGAGGATTCTAGTTTAGCCAATAAAACTAAATATGATAACGATTTACTTATGAAAAATTTAGATTTAAAATCATCATTAAATATCTCTACAAAATTGTTTAACACTTTAGTAAAAGAGTTTCCATTGATTATGGTAGCTAAGATTTATGCTGTTGAATCGAATGGAAATTTTACTTATGATGTAAAATTAGAAGATGGTCATCTTAATATAAATGACAAGTTATTTAGGTAAATTTTGAGATATATACTACTTTTACTATTAAGTGTAGAACTTTTTAGTTCTACACTACATTTAGCAACATCTACAAATCCCTCAAGATTAAACCCTATCTTAGCTACTGATTCATCATCTTCTGAGATTGTAGGGTTTATATTTAATGGGCTTGTAAAATATAATAAAGACTCATCTAAAATTGTTGGTGATTTAGCAAAAGAGTTTTATTTTGAAAATGATAAAACTTTAATCTTTAAATTACGAAAAGATGTAACTTGGCAAGATGGTGAAAGATTTAGTGCAAAAGATGTTATTTTTACCTATGAAACTATAATCTCACCAAAAATAGTTTCACCTTATAGTTCTAGTTTTAGATTTGTAAAAAATGTTGAGATGATAGATGATTTTACAATCAAAGTTATCTATAAAAAAGCTTATTTTAAAGCATTAGAAGTTTGGATGATGGGAATTATCCCTTACCATATTTTAAAAGATGAAAAAAATTTTATGAGTTCAAAGTTTAACACAAATCCAATAGGTACAGGTGCTTATAAACTATATCAATTAGAACACTCAAAAAATATTATTTTAGTTGCTAACGATAACTACTTTGAGGGGAAACCTAAGATAGATAGAATCTCTTTTCATGTTATAGCAGACCCTTTAACAAGATTTTTGATGTTAAAATCAACAGCATTAGATATAGGCTCAATCGAACCGATGCAGTATGAGAGACAACTAACTAAAAAGTTTTTTGATAATTTTAATGTTTATGAAAATATTAGTCACTCATATACATATCTAGGTTTTAATTTAAGAGATGAAAAATTTAAGAATCCAGATGTTAGAAAAGCTTTATCATTAGCGATAGATAGGCAAGAGATAGTAGATATACTTTTTTTTAAACATGCTAAAGTTTGTACTGGTCCATTTTTACCAGCAACACCAGCTTTTAACAAAGAGGTGAAAACTCCAAAGAGAGATATAAAAGAGGCGAAAAGACTTCTAAAAAAAGCTGGTTATGATGAAAACAATCGATTCAAATTTGAGATAGCTACATCAAATTCAAATCCTATCAGACCATATGCTGCCCAAATTATTCAACATCAATTAAAAGAGGCTGGAGTAGTTGTAAAACTTAAAATTATGGAGTGGCAAGCTTTTTTAAATATGGTAGTTTTTCCACACAAATTTGATTCTGTACTTTTAGGTTGGGGCTTATCTCCTACACCAGACCCATACCTTTTTTGGCATTCAGATAACGATAAAAAAGGTTCTTTTAATTTAGTTGGATACCATAACAAAAAAATAGATAAAATGATAGAAGAATCTCAAACTATGGTAGATAGAGATAAACTATCAACCATTTGGCAAGAGATGTTTAAAATCATAGTAGATGAGAATCCATATCTTTTTTTATATATCCCAAACTCTATAACAGCAGTAAATAAAGATATAAAAAATATAGAACCAAATTCAAGTGGAATCTGGCATAACTATATTTTATGGAATAAAACTATAAAGTTTGAATAATTTTTTTAGCTAAAAACAGTGCCTTTGAACGGTGAGATAACCTTTTTTTAATCTCATTATCTAACTCACCTAAAGTTTTATCATAACCCTCTGGTATAAACATTGGGTCATATCCAAACCCACCATCTCCACTAGCTTCACTTAAAGCTGTTCCATACATCCAACCATGAACTGTGTACTCACTATCTTTTGTAACTATCGCTATCGCTGCTGTATAATGAGCATCTGATTTAGTTTTACCTTTAGCTTTTATAGCATCCATAAGTTTATGTAAGTTATCTTTATCATTAGCATCAACACCTGCATATCTTGCACTATAAATACCCGGTTCACTATCAAGTATATCTACACTTATACCACTATCATCAGCTATAACCATAACATCTTCATCATCTAGTGCTTTAAAAACTGCTCTTGCTTTTATAAGTGCATTTTCTTTAAATGTATCACCATCTTCAACGATTTCAAATTCATCTATAATATCACCATAAGGGATAACCTCATAATCTTTACAAAGCTCCTTTATCTCTCTTACTTTTCCCTTATTTCCTGTTGCTAAAACTAATTTCAAAATTTATCCTTACTTTTAAAAGTTTTTAATATAATTACAAAATTATACTATATATAAAGGCTTTATATGTTCAAAAAAGTTCTTCCTCTCTCTTCCATTCTTTTTTTAAGATTTTTAGGATTGTTTTTAGTTTTACCAACTTTATCTATTTTTGCACTAAAACTTGAAGGTGCTACTCCATTTTTAGTTGGTATCATTGTTGGTGGTTATGCCTTAACTCAAGCTATTTTTCAAGTACCATTTGGTAGTTTAAGTGATAAGATAGGTAGAAAACCAACCATACTTTTTGGTCTTGTTATATTTCTTATCGGTTCATTGATTTGTGCTTATGCTGATAATATTTATGTTCTTATGTTAGGTCGTTTTATGCAAGGTGCAGGAGCTATCGGAAGTGTTGTAACTGCTATGATAGCAGATTTAGTTGAGGAAAAAACTCGTGGTCATGCTATGGCTATTATGGGTGGATTTATCGCTATGAGTTTTGCTTTTGCTATGGCTCTTGGTCCTGTTATCGCTTCACACTATGGTATGAGTGTTATATTTGTTATAACTGCTGTTTTAGCTGTTCTTTCAATCATCATACTTTTTGCTAAAGTTCCAACACCACCAAAAATCAAACATATTTATCATCAAAATACTAAAACTTCTGATATATTAAAAGATAGTAACCTTTTAGGTATGATTATTATAAATGCTATGCAAAAAGGTCTTATGACTGCTGCATTTGTTATCATCCCTATATTTTTAACACAAGAGAAATATGGCTTTAACTGGGCAACAAGTGATCTATGGATGGTTTATGTTCCAGCGATGGTAGCAGGTCTTGTGGCTATGGGTCCAGCAGCTGTTTTTGGTGAAAAGAAAAATATCCCTAAACAGATATTTATGACATCTATCGTTCTTTTTATAGCTTCATTTGTGCTTATGGGAACAACTCATTCAAGTTCAATTTTTGTTATGGCAGTTGTATTTTTCTTCGTAGCATTTAATATGATGGAACCTCTTGTTCAGTCTATGATTAGTAAGTTTGCTAAAGTACATCAAAAAGGTGCTGCTCTTGGTATAGCTAACTCTGTAGCTTATTTTGCTACATTTTTAGGTGGTACTTTCGCAGGTCTTTACCTTGATGCTTCATCTCGTGAAACTTTAGGTTTAACTATTGGTGCTATTGGTGTTGTATGGCTTATATGGACAGCTCTAAAGATGAAAAATCCATTAAGATACTCTCATTTAGTAATTCCTGAAGATGATGTAGATTTTGATAAACTAAAAGCTTTAGAACATGAGCATATAGCTGAGTGGTTTATAAATGAAACTGAAAAAGTTGTAGTTTTAAAATATGCTAGTGAAAAGTTAGAAGAAGATAGTTTAAAGGCTAAAATAATTAAAGTAAACTAACCACTTTTTTTAGATACAATACAGATGTAAAACAAGTCTATTCCTTTTGTAAGATTAACTACCTTACTTTTGAAAGGGATTGTAAGCTCTAATACTTTTTTAAAGTATTAGAGCTTTTTTTTTGTCTATATTTTAGATGATTGTGGGTATGTTGTGTTGGGTAGGGGATCCTTTTTAAGGAATAGACTTGTTCATCAAAATATTACTTTTATTATTAATAATTGGTTATTTAACTAAATTATTATAATAAATAATTTATATAGGGGATTAGTTACCCCCTATATTTTAAAATAGTATAAAGTAGTTACTATTTTTGTGGAGTTACATACATATTGAAGTAACGACCCTCAAATTTTGGTGCTTTATCCATAACACCTATATCTTCAACCATTGGCCAAACACGAAGTAAAACTTCTTTACCAGCTTCTGGATGAGCCATCTCACGACCTCTTAAGAATACACGGAATTTTACATGAAAACCTTTTTCTAAAAATTCTCTTGCATGTTTCACTTTGTAGTTCATATCGTTTTCAGCAATTTTAACAGAAAGTTTAATCTCTTTTACAACAATCTTAACTTGATTTTTGCGTTGCTCTTTAAGTTTTTTCTCTTCTTGGTATCTGAATTTACCGTAATCCATAATCTTTGCAACAGGTGGCTTTGCATCTGGAGCGATTAAAACTAAATCTTGCCCTAGTTCATTGGCTTTTTCCATAGCCTCATCAAAAGAAACAATCCCTAGAGATTCTCCTCCATCTACATTACATCTTAACTCTGTTGCACGAATATCATCGTTCATTATTACACGGTTTCTCTTACTCAAAAATTTACCTCATTTACTTTAGTTTGTATAAGTGTCAAGAAGTCCTCTTCACTTAAGTTATATTGTTCTCTTGTTCTTCTATCTCTAATTGCTATTGTTTTGTTAGCGATCTCTTCATCACCAATAACAACTATCATAGGAACACGAGTTTTTTCTGCTGTTCTAATTCTTTTATTTAAAGAATCATTTTTACCATAGATTTCACTATCAGCATTGATATCGATAAGTTTATCTGATAAAACCTTAGCATATTCTTTATGTGACTCAGCTACTGGAACAATTGCTACTTGTGTAGGAGCAATAAACATCGGAAACTCACCAGCATAATGCTCAGTTAAGATTCCTATAAATCTTTCAAATGACCCAAGAATCGCACGATGAATCATAACTGGTTGGATTTTTTCATTACCCTCACCATTGTATTCAAGTTCAAATCTTTTTGGTAGATTAAAATCTAACTGAATTGTTCCACATTGCCACTCACGACCGATAGCATCTGTGATTTTGATGTCGATTTTTGGACCATAAAAAGCTCCACCACCCTCATCTATCTCATAAGCAAGGTGATTTTTATCCATAGCATTTTTAAGTGCTTGAGTTGAAATATCCCAAACAGCATCATCACCAACAGCTTTTTCAGGTTTAGTTGAAATCATCATCTTATAATCAAACTCAAAAGTAGACATAATTTTATCTACAAAATCAACAACCTCTATGATTTGTTCCTCAATTTGATCTGCTGTACAAAATATATGTGCATCATCTTGAGTAAATTCACGAACTCTAAAAAGACCATGTAAAGCACCAGTCATCTCGTGACGGTGAACAACACCATACTCAAAATATTTGATAGGTAAGTCACGATAAGAGTGTAACTCATCTTCATAAACCTTGATATGACCAACACAGTTCATCGGTTTTACACCAAACTCTAATTCATCTATGTTTGTGAAGTACATATTTTCGCCATAGTTTTGGTAGTGACCAGATGTTTTCCAAAGGTCTGAACGAAGCATCTCAGGACCACGAACAGGCTCATAACCTCTTTTACGGTGTGCTTTAAAAAGTAAAGATTCTAATCTTGCTCTTAGACGACCACCAGCTGGTAACCAGATAGGAAAACCTGCTCCAACCTCTTCACGGAAAGTAAAAAGTTTCATCTCATTACCAAGTTTTCTATGATCTCTTTTTTCAGCTTCTCTTAACATATCCATATGTGCTTTTAAAGATTCTTTATCTGCAAATGCTATACCATATATACGAGTTAGCATCTCATTTTTAGAATCACCACCAAGGTAAGCACCAGCAATTTTTAAAAGTTTAAAGTAACGGATAAGTCCAATAGATGGAAGGTGTGGACCACGACAAAGGTCTTCAAACTCACCCTGCTTATAGATAGAAACTGTTTCATCAGGGATTCTTTCCATTACAGCAAGTTTTAAATGATCATCTTTAAATTTCTCTTTTGCTTCATCCATAGAGATAGAGTATTTTTCTATCTTGTACTTTTTCTTAGCAAATGAAAGCATCTGTTTTTCTATTTTCTTTAAATCACCCTCACCAATCTCAGATTCTGTTTTAAAATCGTAGTAAAAACCCTCTTTTACAGTTGGTCCTACATAAAACTTTGCATCTGGATATAAAGATTTTATAGCTTGTGCCATTAGGTGTGCTGTTGAGTGGCGAAGAACCTCTAAAGATTCTTCAGAGTTATCAAGATGAATCTGCTCACCCTCAAAACCTAACTCCTCAGCAGTTTGTAAATCTATAATTTTGTCATTATGTTTTATTGCTATTGCATTCAATATTTATTCCTATAATTCAGTTTTAAGTACAGCACCATTAGATGCGTTTGATACTAAAAGTTGGTATCTTTTTAACCATTTAGATTTTACCTCATTTTTGTAAGGTTTCCAGTTGGTTTTTCTTGTTGCTAAAATATCTTCACTAACATTTAGTTTAAGAACATGAGCATCTGTATCTAACTCTATCTCATCGCCATCCTCTATAAGAGCGATAAGTCCACCTTCAGCAGCTTCAGGAGATACATGACCGATAGAAGCACCTTTAGTAGCACCAGAGAAACGACCATCTGTTATAAGAGCCACAGATTCACCAAGACCCATACCTTGAATAAGTGCCGTAGGAGCAAGCATCTCTTGCATACCCGGACCACCTTTTGGACCCTCATAACGAATCACTACAACATCACCAGCTTTTACTTTTTTACCCATGATTCCAGCTATAGCTTCTGGTTGAGAGTTAAAACATATAGCACTACCTTTAAATTGCTTCATATTTGGTGTGATTCCAGCCGTTTTAACAACTGCACCCTCTAAAGCAAGGTTTCCAAAAAGGATAGATAAACCACCAACTTGAGAATAAGCATTTTCATTTGTATGGATTATAGATGTATCTTTTATATTTGCATTTTTGATTCTCTCACCAATAGTCTCACCAGTTACAGTTGGGTTATCAAGATAAAGAAGACCACCTCTACGGCTTACCTCTTTCATAACTGCATTTACACCACCAGCTTTATCAATATCTGCCATATGAACAGTTGTAAGTGATGGAGATATTTTAGCGATATGTGCTACTTTATCTGCTATCTCATTGATTTTTTCTATAGGGAAATCAACTTCTGCTTCTCTTGCTATCGCTAACATATGTAAAACAGTGTTTGAGCTTCCACCCATTGCCATATCTACAACAAAGGCATTATGAACAGCTTTTTCATTTAAAACATTACGAAGATTATATTTAGAATCATCAGCCTTAGCCATCTCTACAACTCTTTTAGCTGCTTTTTTAACCATCTCAATTCTCTCAGGAGTCATAGCTAAAACAGTTCCATTACCAGGAAGTGCTATACCCATAGCTTCACAAAGAGTATTCATAGAGTTTGCTGTAAACATACCTGAACATGAACCACCCGATGGACAAGCATTACACTCGATGTCATAAAGTTCATCATCACTCATATTTCCATCAGCATGTTGTCCAACAGCTTCAAATGCAGTAGCTAAATCTATAGCAGTACCATCTTTTTTATGACCAGCAGCCATTGGGCCACCTGAAACAAAAACAGTTGGAACATTGATTCTTAATGCTCCCATAATCATACCAGGAACAATCTTGTCACAGTTAGGGATACAAATCATAGCATCAAGAGCATGAGCATTCATAACAGTTTCCATAGAATCTGCTATAAGTTCACGAGATGGAAGAGAGTAAAGCATCCCCTCATGACCCATAGCGATTCCATCATCAACACCGATAGTATTAAATACAAATGGAACACCACCAGCTTCACGGATAGCCTCTTTTACAATCTCACCATACTCATGTAGGAAAAAATGCCCAGGGATGATGTCAATATAACTATTTGCTATCCCGATAAATGGTTTATCAAAATCCTCATCTTTTAAACCAGTTGCTCTAAGCAACGAACGGTGAGGTGCTTTGTCAAAACCTTTTTTAATAATATCACTTCTCATAGAAAAACCTTTAATATAGTTTACATTATAATTTATAGATGCGATTATATCATCTTTTTATATAAATTTTGAAATTTCTTTGAAAAACCCTTTACAAACATAAAATGACCTGCTATAATTCCGACCTACTTAACAAATAGTTAAGATAGATGGATGCGGGAGTAGCTCAGTGGTAGAGCATAACCTTGCCAAGGTTGGGGTCGCGAGTTCGAACCTCGTCTCCCGCTCCATAAATTTATTATTGTAAACTGTGAATTCATTCATATGCCCGGGTGGCGAAATTGGTAGACGCAGGGGACTTAAAATCCCCCGGTAGCAATACTGTGCCGGTTCGAGTCCGGCCCCGGGCACCATTGATATGAAAGATAACTGGTGCCATCGCCAAGTGGTAAGGCCGCAGCCTGCAAAGCTGCTATCCCCAGTTCAAATCTGGGTGGCACCTCCAGTTTTACTTTATAAAACTTATCAATACAAAACGTGGATCTTTGGCAGAGTTGGTCGAATGCACCGGTCTTGAAAACCGGCGAGGGTCACACCTCCCAGAGTTCGAATCTCTGAGGGTCCACCATCACTTAATCTTAATCAATCTAGCAAACCCCTAAAATACGAACTTTAACTACAAAAATCACTCTCCTTTAATCTAATTCAAGCTATAGTAATCTAAACTT
>Ga0256842_1000535_pt1 | contig 33472 bp, 25 predicted proteins | sample 4559240metaG_FD_185973 | JGI IMG/M metagenome (GOLD analysis project Ga0256842, IMG submission 185973) | Hydrothermal vent microbial communities from Guaymas Basin, Mexico - 4559-240 | ecosystem: Environmental > Aquatic > Marine > Hydrothermal vents | place: Mexico: Guaymas Basin | collected...
TAAAAATCGTCTCTTCAAACGATATAAAAGGCAAGTATAACGAATTTGCTACTATTATGAGACAGCATAATATTGGTGGGGCGGAGAGAGCTTTTAATGTACTTGTTAATCTTTTCTTATGTAAAATCATTGATGAAAACAAAAATATAAAAAATGAAAAAAGTGGTCTTGAGTTTTATTGGAAAGGTATATCTTATGATGATGCGTTTGCTCTGCAAGATAGACTTCAAGAACTCTATAAAGTAGGTATGTTTGACTTTTTAAACGAAGAGATAACTTATATATCTGATAAAGCTATTGATGATATGTTTAAAATTATAGATTTAGATAGTTTAAAAGTAGATGTAAAAAGTAAGTTTAGAGAACAGAAGTTTTTTACAAATAATGACTTTAGTTTTTTAGATGTACATAGTGAAGAGCTTTTTTATAAAAACTTTGAAGTGCTTTTAAAAGTTGTTGAGATGTTTCAAGATATACGACTTACTGGTGTAGAAGATAACCAATTTTTAGGAGATATGTTTGAGGGCTTTTTAGATAATGGAGTAAAACAAAGTGAGGGGCAATTTTTCACCCCTATGCCAATAGTAAAATTTATCATAAACTCACTACCTCTTGATGATATACAAAAAACACACAACGAACCAAAAGCGATAGATTTTGCTTGTGGTGCGGGACATTTTTTAAATGAAGTTGCAAAAGTATTTACTACAAATGAAGTAGTAGGAATAGAAAAAGAGTACAGACTTTCTAAAGTTGCAAAAGTATCTGCCTTGATGTATGGACAAGAGAATATAAATATAGTCTATAATGATGCTTTAACTAAAAATGAAGAGATAGAGGATGATACTTTTTCAGTGCTTGTAGCAAACCCACCCTATAGTGTAAAAGGTTTTTTAGAAACACTAAACAGAGATGATATACAAACTTATGAATTAACAAAAACTATAGAAGAGAAAAGTTTTACAGCAAACAACTCTATTGAGTGTTTTTTCATTGAAAAAGCCAAACAAATTTTATCTGCTGATGGGGTTACAGGTATAGTGTTACCTAGTTCTATTTTAAGCAAGGGCGATGGTCAAAACACTTATGTAGGAACAAGAGAGATACTTCTAAAATACTTTGAAATCATCGCTATTGCTGAGTTTGGAAGTGGGACATTTGGAAAAACTGGAACAAATACAGTCACACTATTTTTAAGAAGAAGAGATGACACTCAAAATATAGTAGGAAAATATAAAGACTTTGTAGATAATCTTTTTGTAAAAAATAACAATACTCAAACACTGTTTCAAAATAAAAATATTGTAGAGGATTATTGTACTCATATAGATATAAAAAAAGATATATATTTAAGTCTGTTTGAGAGTGAATTAAATCAAGATATATTTAATCATGAAACTTTTGCAGAGTATAGAATAGATTTTTTAAAACTAACAGTTACAAAAAATAGAAAAATAAAAACTAATTATAAAGCATTGAATAAAGAGGAAAAAGAGGAAAAAGAAGCTGTTGAGTTACTAAAGTATATTAAAAATATTGAAGCAGATAAGCTTTATTATTTTTGTTTAGCAGAGGAAACTAACAAAGAGGTCTTAATCATAAAAGCCCCAAGTGATGGTAAAGAAAATAAAAAATTCTTAGGTTATGAGTGGAGTGGAAGAAAAGGAAATGAGGGTATTCAGTACAGTGGTGGAACTCTAGGTAGCATAAACACACCACTTTACAATCCAAATGATAAAAATGATGAAACTAAGATAAATAGTTTAATAGCTAAGAATTTTGCTGAAGATACTATTGAGATACCTCAAGAGCTAAAAAAGTTTGTTTCAAAGGCTAGGCTAGTTGATATGCTTGATTTTAGTAGGAAAGATTTTAATAAGGCGATAAATTTAGCAATTCAAAAAAAAGTTAATATATCTTTTTTAAATAATTCGAATAAGTATTTAAAGGAAAAACTTTCAAATATTGTGACAATGAATCCTTCTAAAAAAGAAATTTCTAAAATTAGTAAAGATACTGTAATTTCATTTGTTGAAATGTCTTCTGTTAGTAATAATGGATTTATCTCTAATAAGGTTGATAAAACATTTAATGAACTTAAAAGTGGTGGTTTTACTTACTTTGTTGAAAATGATATTTTAATTGCTAAAATCACACCATCAATGGAAAATGGAAAATGTGCAATTGCTAAAAATCTAACAAATGGATTAGGTTTAGGAAGTACAGAATTTCATATAATTAGAGTTAGTGATAAAATTCTAGCAGAATATTTATTTGTTATTTTAAATAATGATGAAGTTAGAATAAATGCAGAACAATGCATGACTGGTTCAAGTGGGCATCGAAGAGTGCCAATAAACTTTTATGAAGATATTATAATCCCACTTCCACCTTTAAATATCCAAAAAGATATTATAAAAGAGTGTGAGGTTATAGATAAAAATGTAGAAAAAGCAAATCAAAATATAGAAATTAACAAATCAAAAATAGAAAATTATTATAAAGAAATATCATTAAAAGCCAATAAATCTTATAGACTAAGTGACACCAATAATTTTGAAGCATTTATAGGTAGAAGAATAGTTCAAAAAGATATAGATAATCAAGAGAGTGAACTACCAATATATAGTGCAAATGTTTTTGAAGTGTTTGGATATACAAAAAAAGAGTTTATAAAAGATTTCAAGTCTCCGTCTGTGCTATGGGGTATTGATGGTGATTGGATGGTAAACTATATGAAAGAAGACAAACCATTTCATCCAACTGACCATTGTGGTGTAATACGAGTGAAAACAGATGATATAAATCCTAAATATTTAACTTGGGCTTTACTTCAAGAGGGTAAAAAAGTAAACTTTTCAAGAACTCATAGAGCTTCAACTGGGAGAGTAAAAGCATTAACTATAAAAGCACCATTAAGAGAGATTCAAGATAATATAATTAAAGAGATTAAAAAGTTAGAACTAGAAATTAGTAAATCTCAAAAAGTTATAGATGAAGCAAGTGATAAAAAACAAGCTATTTTAAGAAAGTATTTGTAATGAATAAACTAAGCATAAAAGATGAACTCACAGAGTTTTTACTCTATACAACTCCATCAAGTGATGTAAAAGTAGAAACATATCTACATAATGAAACTCTTTGGCTACCTCAAAAACGGATGGCAGAACTCTTTGGAGTACAAAGACCTGCCATTACTAAACATCTAAAAAATATTTTTGAAAGTGGTGAACTAGAAGAAGATTCAGCTAGTTCCATTTTGGAACATACTGCCGAAGATGGTAAAAATTATCAAACTAAATACTACAACCTTGATGCTATCCTCTCCGTAGGCTACAGAGTAAACTCCTCACAAGCGACACAGTTTCGTATATGGGCTACAAAGATTTTAAAAGAGTATATCATCAAAGGTTTTGCTATGGATGATGATAGACTTAAAAATGGTCAGTACTTTGGAAAAGACTATTTTAGGGAACTACTTGAAAGAGTTCGTTCTATACGAACGAGTGAGAGAAGAATCTACCAACAAATTACAGATATATTTGCTGAGTGTAGTTTTGACTACGATAAAAACTCGCAAACTACAAAAGATTTTTATGCAACTGTTCAAAACAAGTTTCACTTTGCCATTACAGGAAAAACTGCAGCAGAGATAGTCTATGAAAATGCAGATATTAAAAAACCAAATATGGGCTTAACTTCTTGGAAAAACTCACCCGATGGACGAGTACTAAAATCAGATACTACAATAGCAAAAAATTATCTTGAAGAAGATGAGATTAAAAAACTTGAGAGAACCATAGGTGCATACTTTGACTATATTGAAAGAATTATTGAAAATAGACAAGAGTTGAGTATGAAAGATGTAAGTAACTCTGTCAATAAATTTTTAGAATTTAATGAGTTTAAAGTGCTTGAAGGAAAAGGTACAAGATCTCACATACAAGCTAAAGAAAAAGCTTCAAAAGAGTATGAAGAGTTTAATAAAATACAAAAAATTGAATCTGATTTTGATAAAGAGATGAAGAAGCTACTTGGTTAAAAACACACAACAAATACGAGGAGACCAATAGTTTACTCCAGCGAGTAAACTATTGGTCACGACTGCCGTTATGAATCAGCTGTGCGGTAGAAAGTTACATCTTTAACATATATAATTCTCTTATGATATAATTACAAAAAAATTTAACAATAAAAAGATATCATGAAAAAAACAATCCAACTACTAAAAAAATACAATGAAATAATAGTTATAGATGAAGAACTAGATATATATCTTGAGATTCCACATATTGCTTATGCTGAAGTGAAAAAAAAAGATGGTGGTATGGCTTTAGTATTTACAAATGTTGTAGATAAAAAATCAGGGACTAAGTTTGAAGAGCCAGTTGTGATGAATGTATTTGGCTCATACAAACGTTGTGAGATTCTTTTTGGTCGTACTATTGAGAGTGTTGCTGATGAGATTACAAATCTACTTCATATGAAACCACCAGCTGGATTTATGGATAAGATTGGAATGGCAAAAGAGCTATTTGGTCTCAAAAATATATTTCCAAAGCGTTTAAAAGGTGAGGGTGTTTGTCAGCAGATAAAATATCTTGAGGATGAGTGTGATTTATATAAACTTCCAGTATTAACAACATGGGAACAAGATGGTGGTCCATTTATAACTATGGGGCAAGTTTATACTCAAAGTCTTGATGGAGAGATGGTAAACCTTGGAATGTATAGACTTCAAGTTTATGATAACAATCATCTTGGGATGCATTGGCAGATTCATAAAGATAGCTCACACTTTTTTGACCAGTACCAAAAAGCTGGAAAAAAGATGCCAGTAAGTATTGCAATAGGTGGAAATCCACTTTATACTTGGTGTGCTACAGCTCCACTTCCTTATGGTGTAAATGAACTACTTATGTATGGACTTATCACAAAAACTCCCGCTAGACTTGTTAAGTCTCTTACAACACCTCTTTATATTCCTGAAGATGTTGATTATGTTATAGAGGGTTGGGTAGATACTGCTGAACTTAGAACAGAAGGACCATTTGGTGATCATACAGGTTATTATACTTTAGAAGAAGATTATCCAATTATGGAAGTGTCAGCTATAACTATGAAAAAAGATCGTGCATTTTTAGCTACTGTTGTTGGAAAGCCACCATTAGAAGATAAATATATGGGTTGGGCTACTGGTAAGATTTTCTTTCCACTTTTAAAGACAACAGTCCCAGCATTGCTTGACTATCATATGCCAGAAAACTCTGGATTTCATAATCTTATACTTGCAAAAATGCAGGTGCAATACAAAGGACATGCAAAACAGTTTATGCATGCTTTTTGGGGTGCTGGTCAGATGAGTTTTGTAAAACATGCTATATTTGTAGATGAAAATGCACCAAAGCTAGAGAGTTATGATACTTTTGCAACTTATGTATTAAATAGATTTACACCTAAATCACTTTTTATAACAGAGGGAATTTTAGATGCGCTTGATCACTCTTCACCAGAGACTCTTGTTGGTGGAAAACTAGGGATTGATGCAACTGCCGCAAATAAAGTAGATGCACCTGTACTTTTAGGTGATGATGTACTTTTACAAAAGGTTCAAGAACTTGTGCCTGATGCTGTAAGACTTCACCAGTTTATGCGTCGTACTAAAAACCCAATTACAGTGATAACTGTAAATAAAACTAAAAATGCAAAAGAGTACTTTGATGCACTTGTAACATTAAGTACAAATATTCGTATAGTTGTATTTGTTGATGAAGAAAAAAATGATGTGTTTAATTCTTACATGCTTGTTTGGCGTGTTACAAATAATATGGATGCACTTCGTGATGTTTTTATATCAGGATTAATGGTTGGAGTTGATGGAACTAACAAAAATAAATTAGATGGTTTTCTTAGAGAATGGCCAGATGATGTTGATTGTACTACTTCAGTAGTGCAAGAATTAAAACAAAAAGGTGTATGGGACTTAGATGAAAAGACCTATAATAAGTTTCAATTATAGATTTATCACAAAATATGTGTAGTTTTTATCTGTTATAAGGTAAATATAATAAATACTAATGTAAGATTGATTAATTACTATTAAGGGATACATGTGAATAAGTTTTTTCTATTTTTATTTTCTATTTTTATTTTAACTTCATTATCTTCTTCTGCAGCTGTTTATAAAGGTCAAAGAATCTTTGTGAAAAAATGCGTTAAATGCCATAAAGATGGGCAACAGTTTGTAGCAAAAAAGAAGAGAAAACAATGGAAAAAACTTATGAAGAAAAAGGGTAAAAAACTTGCTCAAATTCATTTGAAAAGTAAAAATCCTAAAGCTAAAAAATCTAAAAAATACTTTAAAAGTAGAAGATACAAGAAAAAATCTAAACACTTAAAACAATTTTTGATGGAATATGCTAAAGATAGCGGTAACGTTCCAGCTTGTAACTAAATACTTAATAAACCTTGCTCTACGTGTAGAGCAAGAGTAACTCCTCTTTGTAAAATCTCAAAATTTCGCTAAAATATCAAACTTTTAAATAACTAACAATTTACCCAAGGATACCAAATATGGAAAAAATGTGGTCAGGTCGCTTTTCTGCGAGTGCTTCGAGTTTACTAGATCAGTTCAACGCATCAATTATGTATGATAGAAAACTTTACAAAGAAGATATTGAGGGTTCACTTGCTCATGCTGCTATGCTTGCTAAACAAGGTATACTTAATGCTAAAGAACTTATTCAAATTACTGATGGGCTTAATCAAGTTATGCGTGAGATTGAAGAAGACAAGTTTGAGTGGAATATAGCTGATGAAGATTTACATATGGGGATTGAGAAGCGTTTAACTGCTATTATTGGCGATGCTGGTAAAAAACTTCATACTGCAAGAAGTAGAAATGATCAAGTTGCAGTTGATTTTCGCCGTTGGACACTAAAAAGAGATGTAGATATTATAGAAGCTCTAAAACTTATGATGAAAGAGATTTTAGTAGTGGCTCAGAAACATACTGAGACCTTGATTCCAGGGATGACTCACTTACAACATGCTCAACCAACAAATTTTGGTTTCCATCTTGGAGCTTATTTATCTATGTTTAAGCGTGATATACAGCGTTTTGAAGACTCATATAAGCGTAATAATGTATCTCCTCTTGGTTGTGCAGCATTAGCTGGTACTCCACATAATATTGATCGTGAGATGACTGCCCAACTTCTTGGTTTTGATTCTGTTAGTGTAAATTGTTTAGATACTGTAAGTGATAGAGATTTTGCTTTAGAGATTTTATTTAATATCTCAACTATGATGATGCATATTTCTCGTCTTTCTGAAGAGTTAGTAATGTGGTCAAGCTATGAGTTTGGATTTGTTGAACTTTCAGATGAGTATTCAACTGGTAGTTCAATTATGCCACAAAAGAAAAATCCAGATGTTCCTGAACTTCTTCGTGGAAAAACTGGTCGTGTTTATGGCTCACTTATGGGTCTTTTAACAGTTATGAAAGGTTTACCACTTGCTTATAACAAAGATACTCAAGAAGATAAAGAGGGTGTTTTTGATGCAGTTGAAACTGCTATGATTTCGTTAGAAATTTTAAAAGAAGCGATTAAGACTATGGAAGTAAAAGCTCACAATATGGAGGGTGCATGTTCAGTTGGACATCTAGCTGCTACAGATTTAGCTGATTACTTAGTTGAGAAATGTGATATTCCTTTTCGTGAAGCTCATTTTATAACTGGAAAAGCTGTTGCAAAATCTGAAGAGTTAAAAATAGATTTAAGTGATATAGAACTTAAATATCTTACAGAGATAGATAGTAGAATATCTGATGATGTATTAGAATTTTTAGTTTTAAGAAACTCTATGAATGCAAGAACATCTCAAGGTGGGACTTCAACTGTTCGTACACAAGAGCAACTAGCTTTATTTAAAACTTTTTTAGAAGGATAGTTTTATAATTGACTGCCCTATGATATAATGGCTTCTTGTTGGGTTATGGTATCTTTAGAAACTCATTGCTTATAAAGCTCTACATGTAGAGCTTTTCCTCTTTTTCTTTATAAAAAATACAAATTCTTTTAAAAATATGACATTTTGTCATATTTTTCACATTTTTTTATTTTATAGTCTATTATTATAAAAAAGAAGGATTTAACATGTTAGAGATGGCAACAGTATTGGTAGCAAGTGGACTTTTAATAATAATAGCGTATGAATTTACATTTACATTAAAAAGAGAATGGGGTGAAAATCAAAGAAGTTTTTTCTAAAATTACTTTATATTTAAAGCATGAAGAGCAAGTGCTGTTGCATTTGCTCGTTCATACAAAAAGTAAAGAAAGTTTATAAACCATACACTTTATGGTAAGAGCTCATTCTTGAAGAAACCTTTTTAAGATAGTGTTTTGGCTCATCATATTTTAAATCACGAAGAAGTTTTGCATAAACTTCATCAGGTGTTAGTTTGTTTATAAGTGGAGCTGCTTTATTCATGTTATGAGTTCTTGTAAATGCCCAAGCTATATTACCCGCACCAGTATTATAAGCTGCAATTGTGCAGTAAAGTCTACTATCTGGATTTTTTATTTTTCTAAGATAGCGATAGTAAAGTATGTGAAGATAAGCAGAACCCATAGTGATATTATTTTTACTATTGTAAAGGTATCTTCCAGATACTAACCTTTTCTTTTTATATAAATATTTATATGTATCTACTCCTGCACTTTTAGGTACTATTTGCATCAGTCCATAAGCTGGTATATTACTTCTTGCACGAGGGTTGAAACTACTTTCTGAATGTATAATAGCAAAGATTAAAGGTAGTGGAAGATTTTGTTTTTTTGCTTGTATTTTTACTTCATTATAATAAAGTTTAGAGCGTTTAAGCATTGCACCTTTAGGTAGTTTAACTACTACGCTATAAACTCTGGAGTGTTTTATTTTATTTGATTTTACAGATTTTATTTTATCATCTTGAGTATTTAGTTTAACATACTCAACTACTTTTTTTTTACTTGGTGTTTTTTTAAAAATAACAGTACTTAGAATTGGTTCAGATTTTACTGGAGCATCAACTACATTAAAAGGTTTTTTAATTTTTGATAACTTTATCTCTAGTGGGTCATTTTGCTGTACAGTTTTAGTATTTATTGTTATAACTTTTGCTAGAGCTATTTTAAGTTTTTCTTTAGCTTTTTCTTCAGATTTCGCAATTGTTTGAACAATTATAGTCTCATTTTCAAAGTCAACATCTGTACGAGTTTTATTATCTTTAGTATAAGCTACCCAAGTTTTTTTTGTTGAAAGTTTTGGTTCTTCCCAAAATGCACCAACCTCTTTTTTATAGTCGTTAAAGGCTTGTTTTTGTGCTTCCTGATAAGCTTTAAACTCTTTTTCTACATTAGTTTTATATGCTTTAAATTCAGTTTTTTGATTTTTAAAATCTCTCAACTGTTGAGCTTGGTACTCTTTTGCTGTTTGAGCAAAAAGAGCTGTAACGATAGATGACGCTATAATAATTTTTTTAAACATTTAATAATTCCTGTTATTTTTTAGTATCTTTAGTTTACGATAATTTGACTAAATAAAAGCTTTAGGATTAGAATCAGTAAGATGATTCCATGAAAGCTTAGCCCCACCGAGTACATGAAAGTGTAAATGTCCAACTTCTTGACCACCGTTTTCACCTATGTTTGTAATAACTCTATAGCCACTATCTTTAATGTTTTCTTTCTCTGTAATCTCTTGAATAAAGCTAGTCATTCCAGCCATCATCTCTGGTGAAGTTTGGATAAAACTATCTACATGTAGCTTGGGAATTGCTAAAATATGAACAGGGGCTTTTGGATTAATGTCGTGAAATGCTAAAAAATCATCATTTTCTAAGACAATATTGGCTGGTATCTCTTTTTTAATAATTTTACAAAATAAACACATGATTTGAACCTTTTTTTGTTTAATTGTATCATACAAATAAAAATACAAGCTTTTTATTAGCGATGTTTTAGTATAATCTTATTAAAATTTATAAATATTGGATTCTCTATTGAAAAAATGGTATGACGCAATAAAAGAAGCACAAAGTGTTGAAGCTTTAGAAGAGATTCGCATAAGTGTTTTTGGTAAAAAAGGTGTTTTAGCTCAAGAATTTGCTAAGATGAAAACAGCACCAAATGAAGAAAAAGGCAAGATAGCTAAAGAATTAAATATTCACAAGTCTGGTTTGATGAATGAGCTAACTGCTAGAAAAATAACACTACAAACTTTAGAACTTCAAGAAGCTATGAAAGCTGAATCTATTGATGTATCGATGTTTAGTGCATCTAGTGATGCTGGAGCATTACATCCTGTAATGGAAACAATGGACAGAATAGTTGAGTATTTTTCATCTATGAACTTTGCAGTTAAAACTGGTGGAATAGTGGAAGATGATTTTAATAATTTTGAAGCACTAAATCTTCCTAAGTACCATCCAGCTCGTGATATGCAAGATACATTTTACTTTAAAGATGAGATGCTTTTACGAACTCATACATCACCAGTACAAATTCGTACAATGATGTCTACAAAACCACCTATTCGTATGATTGCACCAGGTGCTGTATTTCGTCGTGATTATGATATTACTCATACGCCGATGTTTCATCAGATTGAGGGACTTTTAGTTGATGATAAAGGTAAAGTTTCTTTTGCAAACTTGAAGTTTATTTTAGAGGACTTTTTAAAGTTTATGTTTGGTGATGTAGATGTTCGTTTCCGTCCATCTTTTTTCCCATTCACTGAGCCATCTGCAGAAGTAGATATTAGCTGTGTGTTTTGTTCAGGTAAGGGTTGTCGTATCTGCTCTAAAACTGGATGGTTAGAAGTTCTTGGCTGTGGAATTGTTGATCCAAATGTATTTAAAGCTGTAAAATATGAAAATGTTTCTGGTTATGCTTTTGGTTTAGGTGTAGAGAGATTTGCAATGCTTATTCATCAGATTGGTGATTTGCGATCACTTTTTGAGGGTGATATTAAACTACTGGAGCAATTTCAATGATAATAACTAGATCGTGGCTAAATGAGTGGATAGACTTAAAAGATATCTCTACTGATGATTTAGCAAAAACATTAAACACTTTAGGTCTTGAAGTTGAAAGAGTTCAAAGTTATGAAGTTCCCAAAAAGATTATATTTGGTAAAGTTTTAGAGTGTGAAAAGCATCCAGATGCTGATAAACTAAATGTATGTAAAGTAGACATTGGCTCAAGTATTCGTCAGATTGTTTGTGGAGCTTCTAATGTTCGTGCTGGACTTGATGTAGTTGTTGCAACTATTGGTGCAGTTATGCCATCTGGTATGGAAATAAAACCTGTAAAACTTCGTGGTGTTGATTCTGAAGGTATGATTTGTTCAGCTTCAGAAATTGGTATCGAAGATTGTCAAGATGGTATTTTAGAGTTGGATTCAAGTATTGGTAAATATACTTTAGGTGCTGAAGTTTCAACAAATCATATGTTTAATGATGATTTAATCGAGATAGAGCTTACTGCAAATCGTGGTGATTGTTTAAGTATTCGTGGTATTGCTAGAGATTTATCATCAGCATATAATAGACCACTAATTGATAATTGCGCAAAAGAAGATGATAACAGACGTGTTGGTATTGGTAGAATTTTATCAATTAACTACGAAAATAATTTAGATGTAAATTTATTATATAAAGCTATTGATTTAAAAGGTTTAAACTTACCACTTGCAGTGAAATTACGCCTTGCACAAATAGAAGAGACCAGAGATGCCGATGTAGAAGCAATAATGTTATACGCTACTCACAGTACAGGTGTTATTCTTCGTGTATATAACTATGGCTTTTTCTGTGAAGAGGACAAGACATTAGCAAAAGTTGAATTAGCTAAAGATGAAAATGGATATGCTTCTATAATGTCTGGAGATAAAAAAGCTTCAACAGTTGGAATTATTCAAGAAGATATATCTAAGGTTACTTATAATGAAGGTACTGTGTTTATAGAGGCTTCTTATATCCCACCAGATATTATCTCTAGAAAAATGCACGAGTGTAAAATAGAGTCAGGTCCAATGTACTACAAGACCTCTCGTGGAAGTGAACCTGAGTTGAAATTTGGTTTAAGTACTTGTTTAAATATCATAGAAAAAAATTCTAATTCAGCAATCTTTGGTGGTACTATTGAACTTACTGATGAGTTTGAAGAAAAAGTAATAAGTATTTCAAAAGAAGAGATTGATGATATTATTGGGGCAGAGGTTGATCAGTCTAAGATAACAAAAATTCTTACAAATTTAGGCTTTGATGTTCGTAAATCTTCATCAAATCACTTTGCTATAACTGTTCCAAGATATAGACATGATGTAACTCATAAACAAGATATAGTTGAGGAGATTGTTCGTCTTATAGGGATCGATAATATCCCTTCAAAACCTTTTGTACTTACAGAAGATAATAGACTTAAAGATGATTACTTTACTTATAAAAAGAAGAGTGATTATAGACATAAAGCTGCTTATAGCGGTTTCTTTGAATCTATTCATTTTGTATTTGATGAGAGAAAAGCACTTGAAAATTATGGTTTTGAATGCTTAGATAAAGAACTTGAAGTTCTAAACCCTATTGTAAAAACATTAGACACCTTAAGACCTACACTTCTTACAGGATTGCTTAAAGCGGCATCTCATAATGCTAAAAATGGTTATACCTCTATAAAACTTTTTGAAGTAGGTTCACTATTCTCAAGTAAAAGAGAAGAATCTGTAAAAATATCACTTTTGTTTTCAGGTGATAGAGAGAAAGAATCTTTAGCAAATGCTGGAAAACCCGCTAAAGTTGATTTTGCATTATTTGCACAGAAACTTGCAGATATCATAGGTGAGTTTGAACTTAAAGAGTTTGAGACTACTCATAAGCTTTCACATCAGTATCAATGTGCTCAAGTAATTGTAAATGGTGAGTCGATTGGAGAACTGTTTCGTGTCCATCCGAATGTTGAAAAAGATTATGATTTAGATGTTACTTATGTTTGTGAGTTAGAGTTTGATAAGCTTCCTTACGGACTAAAAGTAGCATCAAAAAGCTCAAAATATCAAGCATCATTTAAGGATTTATCTTTAATTATGCCAAAAGATATGGCTTATGAAAAAATTAAAGATGTTATAACTAAAGCAGATATAACAAACTTAGTTCGTTTTTATCCTGTTGATAAGTATACAGATGAGAGCTTGGGTGATGAGATGAGTCTATCTATCCGTTTTGTACTTCAGTCAAATGATAAAACGCTTGAAGAGGAAGATATTACTACTGCAATGGATAGTATACTTGAAGCACTTAAATCTGAACTTGGAATTGGTCTTAGATAATGAGCAAGGTTGTTGTAAGTCCTGCTAAATCTTTTTCACTTAATATCTCTGAGATAGCACCGGATAAGTCTATATCTCACAGGTCTGCTATGTTTTCGATGCTAGCAGATGGAGTAAGCGAAATAACAAACTTTTTGCGTGCCGAAGATACTATGAACTCTTTAGAGATTGTTAAAAATCTTGGTGCAAAAGTTGAAGATGATGGTGTAACAATTAAAATATCTTCAGATGGTATAAAAGAACCTTTTGAGATACTTGATTGTGGAAATTCAGGAACAGGTATGCGTCTTTTTTGTGGACTTTTAAGCTCTGCTGAGGGTCATTTTATTCTAACTGGAGATAAATATCTTCGTTCTCGACCAATGAAAAGAGTAACTCAGCCACTTCGAGATATTGGTGCAATTTTTGATGGTCGTGAGGATGCAAATCTAGCACCACTTAGCATAAGAGGTTCATCTCTTAAAGCATTTTCATACGATAGTAAAATTGCATCTGCACAAGTAAAGTCATGTATGATTTTAGCAGCTCTAAGAGCTGATGGAGAGTGTACATATACTGAGCCAGAACTATCACGAGACCATACTGAAAGAATGTTAAAAGGTATGGGTGCATCTCTACATGTAGAGGGTTTAAAGACTACAATCAAACCAATGACTAAACTTCTAACTCCACTAAAGATTAGAGTTCCAGCTGATCCATCATCTGCATTTTTCTTTGCAGTTGCGGCAGCCATTACACCAGATAGCTCTATTGTACTAGAGGGTGTTACACTTAATCCAACTCGAATAGAAGCTTTTAAAGCACTAGAAAGAATGGGTGCAAATATATCTTATGAGATGACTGATAATAAGTATGAACCTATTGGAAATATATCTATAAAATATGCACCGCTAAAAGCTATAACAGTTGAAGATAATATTTCATGGCTTATAGATGAACTTCCTGCTTTATCTATTGCGATGGCTTGTGCTGAGGGTGAGAGTGTTGTTAAAAATGCTGAGGAACTTCGTGTAAAAGAGTCTGATAGAATTGCTACTGTTGTTGAGGGGCTTCGTTTATGTGATATAGAAGTTCATGAGTATAAAGATGGTTATAGAATTATTGGTGGAGACTTAAAAACCTCTAAAGTTGATAGTGATGGTGATCATAGAATTGCAATGAGTTTTATAATCGCTGGAGTTAAATGTGGGATGGAAGTGAGTGATTTAGATTGTATAAATACATCTTTTCCTAACTTCTTTGAATTACTTCAAAAAATTACTAAGGTAGAATTTAACTAATGAAAATACAGCTAGCAGAGAGTTATGGGTTTTGTTTTGGTGTAAAACGTGCAATTAAAATTGCAGAAGAAAATAAAAATGCAGCTACTTATGGACCGCTTATCCATAACAACAAAGAGATAGCAAGACTTGAAGATGATTTTAAGGTTGGTTTAACTGATAATCATAAAAGCTTCAAAGAGGGTGATAAAGCAATAGTTCGTACTCATGGTATCCAAAAACAAGAACTTGCAGAGCTAAAAGAGAACAATGTAGATGTAGTTGATGCAACTTGTCCCTATGTTACAAAACCTCAAGAGATAGCTCAAGAGATGAGTGAAGCTGGATATAGTGTAGTAATCTTTGGAGATGAAGCTCATCCTGAGATAAAAGGTGTTAAATCATATGCTACTAATGGAGCATTGGTTGTCACATCTCCTAGTGATTTAGAAGATGTAAAACTAAAAGAAAAAATTGCTCTAATTGCTCAAACAACTAGAAAAGTTGAAGACTATCTTGAAGTTGCTAACTATCTTATACCTCGTCATAAAGAGGTTAGGGTGTTTAACACTATATGTAATGCAACTTTTGAAAATCAAGAAGCTGTTAGAAAAATCTCAAAACAAGCTGATATTATGATAATCATCGGTGGGAAAAATTCATCAAATACAAAGCAACTTTCATCTATCGCGCATGATTATTGTGCTGATAGTTATCATATAGAAGATGAGAAAGATATAGACCCTTTATGGTTTAAAGATAAAAAATTCTGCGGTATCTCTGCTGGAGCCTCTACCCCTGACTGGATTATCCAAAATGTTGTTGATTTTATAGAGAAAAACCACTAGAAAAATCCTCGTTCCCATCGTTCTCGATGGGAATGTATGTATCAGTCTCATGATTAATGGACTTGTAATGTTTATTTGGATATAATCACGAAATTTTTATGTAACAAGAGGATAGGTAATGGCGTTCGATAACGAATCATTTGAAGAAGAAGAAAATTTTGCAGAGATGTTTGCAGCAAGCGAGAAAAAACAGGAAACAAGCCGTATAGTTGAAGGTGAAGTTGTTGAGATTCAAGCAGATGAAAACAGAGCATTAGTTGGTGTTGGCGATAAGCTTGAAGGTATTATTAGTTTAGATGAGATCTCTAAAGACGGTGAACTATTATTTAATGTTGGTGACAAGATTAAGGTAATGGTAACAGGATACTATAATGAGCGTCCTAAAATATCTTATAAAAAAGTGTTAGAGCAACAAAAAACTATTGAATTTATTGATGCACACAAAGAAGATTTCGAAGATGTAGTTATTGAAGGTATTATCACTAAGAAAAATCGTGGTGGTTATGTAGTAGAAGCTGATGCAGTTTCTTTCTTTATGCCTCGTTCATTAGCAGCGTTCAAAGATACTGATGATGTAGTTGGTCGCAAGATTAAAGCACAAGTAGTTAAAGTAGATGCAGAGCAAAACTCAATCGTAGTTTCTCGTCGTAAACTTTTCAATGAAGAGCGTAAAAAGAAAAAAGAGATTATTGATCAACTAATGGCAGAAGATGTTATTGTTGAGGGTGCAATCAAGAAAATTACTTCTTACGGTATGTTCGTTGATGTTGGTGGTGTTGATGGTTTAGTTCACTATAACGAGATCTCTTATAAAGGTCCTGTTAATCCTAGTAAACTTTACAAAGAGGGCGATATCGTAACTGTTAAAGCTATCTCTTATGATAAAGACAAAAGACATCTTTCACTTTCTATTAAAGCTGTTCAACCAGATCCATGGGCTGAAGTTGAGTCAGAATTAGATGAAGGTGATACTATCACTGTAACTGTTTCAAATATTGAAGCATATGGTGTATTTGTTGATCTTGGTAATGATATAGAAGGCTTCTTACATATTTCTGAGATTTCTTGGAATAAAAATGTTAAAAATCCTAATGATTATTTAACTGTTGGTGAAGAGATTGATGTTGAAGTTATTGAAATTAACTCTAATACTCACAAACTTCGCGTATCTCTAAAAAGATTATTACCAAAACCTTTTGATGAATTTTTGAAAAACTTCAATGAGGGTGATGTTGTAACTGGAACTATCACTTCTCTTACTGACTTTGGTGCATTTGTTCGTATCGCTGGTGTTGAAGGTCTTTTACATAATCAAGATATCTCTTGGGATAAAAATACTAAAGCAAAAGAAGTGCTTAAGTCTGGTGAAGAAATTGAAGTTAAAATAGCTAAAATTAATTCTGAAGATCAAAAAATATCTTTAAATAGAAAAACTCTTTTAGAGTCTCCTATTGATAAATTTGCTACAACTCACAAAGTAAATACTGCTATCACTGGAACTATCCGTGATATCAAAGATTTTGGTGTATTTGTTTCACTTGAAGATGGTGTTGATGCACTTATCCGTGATGAAGATTTAACTCCACTTGTAAAAGAAGAGTTAGAAGTTGGTCAAGAGATTGAAGCTGCTATTGCAGTTATCGATACTCGTCGTGATCGTATTCGTCTAAGTGTTAAAAAATTAGACTATATTAAATCTCAAGCAATGCTTGCAGAAATTAATGATGATACATCTAACTCTTTAGGTGATTTAATTAAAGATCAACTAAAGTAAGAATACTTAAATGCAAAAGATTTTAAAATGGTTTACTCCGCTTATAGCAGTTGGAGTGGCTGTTTTTCTAATCTTTTTTCTAATCTCTATAAACACTAATGAAAAAACTGTTTCTTTAGCACCTCTAAAACATAAAAGCAAAGTAGTTGAAAAAAAAGATAAAAAAGTTTGGTTAAATAACTTTTCTAAAACTGAAAAACTAGGATACTTTTACCCCGTAAATGAAGTCCTTATTCAAGTTGATTTAACAAAAAAAGTAAAAATTAAAACAATCTATAAACTTGTTGCTTCTTTACTCGATCCATATCAACTTTTTTGTTTAAAAGAGGAACTTTCTCAACATAAGTTAAAGTATTATCTAAAAAGAGATAAAAAAGGTGTAGAATTACTTATCTATTCTAAAGATAAGCAAAAACTAAACTCTCTAGTGAGAGTTTTAAAAAAATATCAAATAAAAGCGAAAATTTCGCTACATAAAGAGGATGTATAAATGAAAAAACATACAGTAGTTGTTTGTGACCATATTCATGAAGCTGGTTTAGAGATGCTTCGTAATGATGAAAGTATAAATTTTATAATGGCAGCAGATGAGCCAAAAGATAAATTAGTAAGTGAGATAATTCCTCAAGCTGATGTTGCTATTACTAGAAGTTCAACTGATGTTGATTCAAATTTCATAGCAAATGCTAAAAATATGAAAGCTATTGTTCGTGCAGGTGTTGGTGTGGATAATGTTGATATCCCAGGATGTTCAAAAGAGGGGATAATTGTAATGAATGTTCCTACTGCTAACACAATTGCAGCAGTAGAACTTACAATGGCTCACATGCTTTCTTGTATGAGAATGTTCCCATATTCACATGATCACCTTAAAAATCAACGTATTTGGAAGCGTGAAAAATGGTATGGATATGAGATGAAAGGTAAGAAGCTTGGTATTATTGGTTTTGGTAACATTGGTTCTCGTGTAGCTAAGCGTTGTAAAGCATTTGAGATGGATATAACAGCTTATGATCCATATATCAATCCATCTAAAGTAACTGACTTAGATATGACATATACTAAAAACTTTGATGATATTTTAGACTGTGATATTATTACAATTCACACTCCTAAAAATACTGAAACTATTGGTATTATTGACGAAGCTGAGTTTGCTAAGATGAAAGACGGAGTAGTTGTTATCAACTGTGCTCGTGGTGGTCTTTATAACGAAGAAGCACTTTTTAACAATCTTACAAATGGAAAAATTCGTTTTGCTGGGATTGATGTATTTAATAAAGAGCCTGCAATTAACCATCCATTACTTGATTTAGATAATATTGTAGTTTCACCACACTTAGGTGCAAATACTTATGAATCTCAGTATAACATTGGTACTCAAGCTGCTGCAAATGCTATAGCTGCTGCAAAAGGTATCTCTTATGCTCACGCAATGAACCTACCAATAGATGAGAGTAAAATCCCATCATTTGTTAAGCCATTCTTAGAGATGGGACAAAAGATAGGTTTTCTTGAATCACAAATGAATAAAAGCCAAATTATTGGTATTAAAGTTTCTGGTCAAGGTGAAATAGGTGAGTATGTGGATTCTCTTGCTACTTTTGTTGCTGTTGGTGCTATGAGTGAAAACTCTGGTAATACTATTAATTATGTAAATGCCGATTTTGTTGCAAAAGAAAAAGGTATTAGTATAGAGTCTGAAGCTTTGTCTGATTCTACTGTTTATAAGAACTTAATCACTATCAAACTTACAACTGCAGAGGGTACTACTACTATCTCTGCTACTATCTTTGATGATGGTGTTCAGCGTATTGTTGCTATTGATGGTTTTGATATTGAGGTTGCACTTAATGGTGGTATGATTTTATTTAAAAATTCTGATGTACCTGGTGTTATTGGATCTATTGGTTCGACTTTAGCATCTAATAATGTAAATATTGCAGATTTTTCTTTATCTAGAAATGACGAATCTGAAGCACTAGCAGTTATACTAGTTGACAATGATGTAAATGAGGCTACACTATCTGAGCTTTCAAATCTTGAAGCTTGTATAAGCGTTAACTACGCTAAAGTTTAAACTCTCTTTAACTTCTACATGTAGAGAATGCTCTACATGTAGAGCATTCTACACTTTAATTATCTAATCCAAAATGTCTTTTTAAATCTGCTTTATATAATAAAACAGGAACAATTATTAGTGAAGCAATAACTGCTGCTACTGTACCAAAAATTAGTGATACACCAAGTCCACCAAATACTGCATCTCCAGCTAAAAGTGTTGAAGCAAGGATTATGGCTGCAGCAGTTAAAAAGATTGGCTTAGCACGTGTTGCTGTTGCAAATGCAATAGCTTCTGCCTTAGGCATATCTTTATCTTTCATAAGTGACTTTGTAAAGTCTATAAGTAGTAAAGAGTTTCTCGAACTTATACCAATAAGGGCTATAAATCCTATGAGTGATGTAGCTGTTAGAAAAAATGTGTCTGTTGTAAAAATATCCATAATCCAATGCCCAACAATTACCCCAATTATAGAAAGGAACGAGCCTAATAAGATAATTCCACTTATTGCATAACTTTTATAGTAGATTACCATTAGTAAAAATATTAGAATAAGTGCAGCAATAAAAGCAGCACCAAGTTGAACAAAAGTATCAAGTGTTACTTCCATTTCACCATCCCAAATAAGTTTATATATCTTTTTACTTACTTTATTCGTAAGTTGTAAGTTAAATAAACCTATTTTTTTTATCTCATATTTATCAGTAAAAGTATTTAGTATTACATCTCTAGCATCCATCAGTGGATAAACTTGAGATACCATATCTGTTTCAGCCATAACATTTGTCATTTGGTGAAGTTCTTTACTCATAATCATAGGGTTGGATTTTTTAGTTTTTATCTCTACTAGTTCTGTTATAGGTATCATCATACCTTTTTTATTCATTAATTTTAAAGATGAAAGTTTTGCTTTTACTGCATTTATATCTTTACGTGAAAACCTTTTACTCTCTTTATTTAAAGATAAATAGATAGGGATTTGATCACTTACTTTGTCTGAATTTTTAACAGCGATTGGCATACCTTCAAAAGCTAAGTACAGTATGTCATTTAGTTGCTTTATCTTTACACCAGAACGGGCAATTTTAGTGCTTAAAACTTTAAGCTCAATTGTGTCATATATCTCATCTTGCATGATTTCTATATCTACTAAGCCATCAGTCTTTTTAAATACTTCTTTAACTCTATTTGATAATTCTCTTATACCTTTTGCATCATCTCCATAAACTTCAGCAACAATAGCAGCAAGAACTGGAGGTCCTGCTGGTGGTTCTACAAATGATATATCTGTATTTGGATATAAATTGCCACATTGTTTTAGTATAGTTGGACGCATTCTTTGAACCATCATGTATGATGGTTCTTCTCTATGATGTTTTTTTGTAAGATTTAAAACTATCTCGGCAACATTCTCAGAGCTTTTAAAGTGGCTTCCTTTGATGAGTCCAGCAAAATCAAGTGGTGCACCCATCCCTAAAAATACCTCTAAATCTCTTACATTTTTTTCTTTTTGAATAATACTTACAACACAATCTGTCACTTTATTTGTTTGTTGTATAGAACTGCCCTCTGCTAAAGTTGTGTAAATTGTAAAAGTATCATTGTTTTTTCCTGGGAGCATTTTCGCTAAAACCATCTTTGTAGGAGCTATCATAGCAACTGAAAGTATAAATCCAATAAGAGTACCAATAAGTATAAAGTTTCTTTTTGCTGGGCTTTGTATGCCATCCAAGACAAGTTTATGAAATTTATAAAACATTAATGACCTCCTTTTTTTGAAAAATCTGGTTTTTTAAGCATTCTAACTGCTAAATATGGTGTAAATATATACGCTATAAAAAGTGAAGCTACAAGGGCTACAGGAACATTTGCAGGGATTGGTTTCATAAACTGACCCATCATCTGTCCAACAAAAGCCATAGGTACCATAGTCATAATGATAGCTAGAGTTGCAATATTTGTAGGTGGTCCTATCTCATCAGTAGCTTCAATCATAATATCATCAGGAGATTTATCTGCAGAATCTATATGATGATAATGACGATGAATATTTTCAATAACAATAATAGCTGCATCAACTAAAAGACCAAGTGAGAGCAAGAATGCAAAAAGTGTAATACGGTTAATAGTTTGTCCACTTAGGTAGGCTACAAAAAGTGTAATAGCCAAAATAGCTGGAACAGTAAATGTAACGATTAGAGATTCACGCCAGCCAAGTACTAAGATAAGTAAGATAGCAATAATTACGATAGATAAAACAAGATGATAAACAAGCTCATTAACAGCCTCGTCTGCACGTTGACCATCATTTCTTGTAATTGTATAACCTATATTTTCTTTATTTAGAAGTTCTTTATAAGTTTCAAGTTCTGTTTTAACTGCATCTGCAATTATTACAGCATTTGTACCCTGAAGTTTTGATACTGTTAGTGTAACTTGTTCTTGAAGTGGAGTAAACTTTCCATCTTTATCTCTTTGGCTAATATGCGCTGATTTAAAGTTTTGGATATCGTAAGAGTCTGTTACTTTTGCTATCTGTTTTAGATAGATTGGTGAACCCATGTATTGAGCAATGATGATGTTGCCGACATCTTTTGCAGAATCAATAGCATTTTTAACACCAATCATAATAAGTTCATTATCTTTAGTACGGTTCTTAACAGCAGGAACAGAGTATGAAAGTGATTGTACACCTTTAACTATTTGTCCCATAGAGATGTTATAGCCAGAAAGTTTATTTAAATCTACCTCAATGTTGTATTGATGTTTGTTACCACCTTTTAACTCTGTAACTGCAACATTTTCAAGGCCATTTATATGGTGTTGAATATCTTTTACTTTATCGTAAAGTTGAGTTTTTCTCATCTCTTTACTTTTAGAATAAAATGCAACAGACACAACAGGAATATCAACATCGATATCTAAAGGTTTGATAATAGGATTCATCGCACCTTTTGGAAACATGTCAGAGTTTTGCATAATTTTATCGTATACTTTTAGGTTAGAACCCTCTTTCTCTTCACCAATATAAAATGCAACATTTACAATACCTACATTGTCTTTTGCTACACCAAAGATATGCTCAACACCTTTTACCTCTTTTAGTTTACGCTCTAAAGGTTTAACTATAATGCGCTCAATTTCAGCAGCAGAAGCACCAGGTAGAGCTACTATAACAGTTGAACCACTTACTACCATTTGAGGATTTTCTTCACGAGGCATTATGCTTAGTGACAGATATCCAATAGCTAAGATAAAGATACCCAATACTATGGTTAAAGGGTTACGAATGAAACCTGAAGCCAGTTTACCAGCTATATCATTTGGTTTATAAGACATACAATCTTCCTTATGGTATAACTATTGTTGCATACATACCAGGGTATACTGATTTGTATCTGTTTTTAAAAGAAACTTTTATTTTGAATGTGTGAGTCATTGGGTTAGAACTAGGGATAATAGCAGATACTTTTCCTATTGTTTTTATACCTTGAGATTCTATATTTATTGTAACTTTACTTCCATGTTTAATACGTCTTAAGTCATTCTCTGCTATCTCTGCTGATATTTTTAAGTTACCTAAATCTGAAAGGATAATAGCTGGCATACCAGGCATAGCCATCTCACCAACTTTTATATTTTTTGCTACAACTACACCATCATTTGGTGCTTTTATATTTAAGTAATTGTATTGATTTTTAACTTCTGCTAGTTGAGCTTGTGCTTGAACTACTTGCTTTTTTGCGATGCCAATCATATTTGCAAGGTTTTGCTCAGCAAGTGCAAGATTTTCAACCTCAAATTTTGAAACCATATCTTTAGCTAAAAGTCTTTTATGACGTTCAAGATTTAGTTTTACATTTGTCCATTGGTTTTGATACATCTGTAAACTTAGTTGCGCTTGGCTAATCCCAAGTTTAACTTGAGTAAGTGCAGAATCAATCTCTTTTGAATCAATAGTATAAAGAAGATCTCCTTTTTTTACAAAGTCCCCTTCTGAAACTTTAACCTCTGTCACAAAGCCCATAAAACGACTTGTGATCATTTTCTTATTATCACTGATTACAGTTCCAGAAAGTGTTATGCTATCGGCTATAAGCAAGCCCACCAGTGCTAAAAGTATTAGTAGTTTTTTCATTATATATCTCCGTTTGCTAATTTTTCTAATGCAAATATACGCTCATTGCGTTTATTTTTTACTTGTTGTAGTTGTAGTATTTTTTCAATTTGTTGTGATTGTTTTATAATTACATCACTCATAGAAGAAAGCTTTTCTTTATATCTACCTTCGTAGTTGCTATAAATCTCATTTGCTAAATTCAGTTCTTTTTTTAGAGATTTTATATTAGCATCAAAGGTTTCTATCTCTGTTCTAATCTTTTGGATTTTAAGGCTTATCCCAGATTTTGCAAGTGCTACTTGGTTTTGTGTTTTTATAAATTCAAGACGAGATTTTTCTATATTTGCACCATCTATCCCACCGTTAAATATATTCCAAGTAAGTCTTGCTCCAACTGTATATGATTTATGATCGTTAGCATCACCTAAAAAAGTATCATCAGCGGTTGCAATCTCACCGAATGCACCAACCATTGGATAATAAGCAGATTGCTCAACACCAACCATATTTTTTCTTATCTCTAAACCATTATTTGCTCTTTGAATATCTACATTTGCATTTAGTATCTCTTCATCAGATAAGTTTGGCATCTCGATATCAGTTGAAGGAGTTTGTATATCTGTGATTTTTTGATTTAGTAAAAAACTGATGTAATGATAAAGAAGTTTTTGGTTTGATTGCATTTGAGATATAAGTCTCTCAACGTTACCTTTTTTAGCTTTAACCTCTAGTAAATCTACTTTTTTAGCATAACCAACTTCTATCATATTTTGCGTTATATTTTCCAAAATATCTATATTTTTTAAAATAACATTTAGGTTCTCTTCAGATGTACGAAGAAGTGCCATATCATAGAAGCTTTTTTTAAGTTCATATACTTTTTCTTGTTGTAGTTTTGTTTTATCAAGTGATTTCATCTTTATCATTGAGTTCATAATATTTGTATATGATGAAATTTTAAAACCTGTAAATAGTGGGATTTCGTATTTTAGTTTACTTTGATAGTAGCTTCTTGAATCTGGGTAGTTTAAATCATGCGGTGGTGTTGTGTAGTCTGGATTCCCTGCCATATAGTTATTCATAAATTCTTCAGCTCCAAAGTCACCAAAAGTAGCTTCACGAGAACTAAGTTTAAATCCAAATACATTCCCAGCATCATCAGAACGAGCAATATCTTGAATAAAATCTAATTTACCCCAGTTGCTTCCAGAGGCTGTTTTTGCATTTTCTCTGGCACTTTTTACTTCTAAAGAAGCAGATTTTATCTCTAGGTTATCCTCTTTTAGTATATCCAATGCTTCATCAAGTGTTATTGATGAAGCGTTTAATAGAGAAAGATTAAGTATTAAGATAGCAAATAAATACTTCATTGTTTTTCCTTTTTAAATTTCATATTAGTAAATTAAGTTAAAATTATATCGCGTATCTCTTTATATTATATTAACTATTAAGATTTATTATTTTTAATGTATAATTATATTGATGAAATATATATTTATTATACTGTTATTTTTATTAGATATTTATGCAAATGATTTAAAATTTGGAACATCTTCATATTTACTTCGAGATTCAAATAATCCAATTAAGTGGTGTGCATACAACAACAAGTTTTTAGAATTTTTATAAAGATGGTGTCTGGTACCCTAGTGAAGAAAAGTTAAATATTAAAGCAAATATAAATGACACGCATTATACATCTCCACTATTAAAAATATTACAAAATATGTAGAGCTTTACCAAAATTTATCAAATGCTCCTGCAACCTCTAGTGCATACTTGAAAATCTAACTTGATATACAGTTTACTTTTTTCTCTAAAAGCTCAACAAACTGATCTTGAGGTATAGGTTTAGAACAGATGAAACCTTGCCCCTCATCACATCCCAACTCTTGTAAAAACCTTAGTTGTTCCATACTCTCTATACCTTCTGCAGTAATAGATAGATTCATGACTTTAGAAAGTGCTATTATGATTTTCGTTATCTCTACATCATCGCTATCAAAAGGTAAATCATCTATAAAAGCTTTATCTATTTTTAATCTAGTAAGTGGTAAACGTTTTAAGTAACTCATAGATGAATAACCAGTACCAAAATCATCCATAGCTAAATCAACACCAAGATTACGGATGTTGTGTAATATATCTATGGCATTTTTAGTATCTTTATGTACATAGCTTTCTGTAATTTCAACTTCAAGGTATGCTGGATCTAATTTATTTAGTTCTAGTGCATTTTTTACAATTTTTACAACATCATCTCTTTGAAACTGTATATTTGAGACATTAACACTAACTTGTTTTATGTTTAGGCCTGATTTTTTCCACTCTGCAAAATCTCTACAAGCCTGTTGTATAACCCATTTACCAATTTTGATAATCTCTCCACTCTCCTCACAAAGAGGTATAAAATTCTCAGGAGATACAAATCCTAACTTTGGACTTTTCCATCGTATAAGTGCTTCACACGCTTCGATAGATCCATTTTTTAGTGAAAATTTTGGTTGATAATATAGTTCAAACTCATTTTTAGATAGAGCTTGTTTCAATTCATCTAACATCACTGATCTCTCTTTTAGAGTTTTACTAAGTTCTTCATTGAAAAATTGGTATCTATTTTTACCATTATTTTTGGCTTCATACATAGCAAGGTCAGCATTTTTTAAAAGTGATACAGAGTCTTCCGCATCAATAGGAAAAATAGAAACACCAATACTTCCTGTAATATTTAAAATATGACCATTGATTTTTAATGGAATGCTTATCTGATTTAAAAGTTTTTTTGCTATATCTTGTGCTATTACAAGCGAGTCTAAATCCTCTACGAGGATATTAAACTCATCCCCACCAATTCTTGCTAAAAGGTCAGATCTTCTCATAATATTTACAAGATTATTTGATACTTTTATAAGAAATTTATCTCCGATTTCATGTCCTAATGTGTCATTTATATATTTAAACTCATCAAGATCTAGGAAAAATACAGCTATTTTTTTATTTAGTCTTTTTGCACGGCTGATAGCATCTTCAAGTTTTTCATTAAACATTATTCTGTTTGGAATTTTTGTTAGTATATCTTGATGAACTAGTGCGTCAAGGTCATTTTCCCTTTGTGAAATTTTATTTGACATCTCATTAAATTTTTGAGAGATAAGACCTAACTCATCATTTGTTTTTATTTTTATCTCATAGTCATAATCACCCTTAATTACTTTTTCTATTCCATTAATCAGGTTTCTCAATGGAATAGTAATTATAGAGTTTAAGATAAGTAGACTTAGGACTATAGTTAAGAGTATGATGATTGCTACAACTACTAAAAGATTAGTACGGTTTTCATTAACTGATTTATAAAATGATCTGTTATCCATCTCCACTATGATAAGAGCATTAGAGTTTGAAAGGCTTAATTTACTAGCAGAATGAAAAATATTGTTATATTCTAGTACTGATATAGATGTATGGTTAAAGTTAGAAAAGATACTTGGTAGACTTGTATACTTTGCTTTTTCTGTATTATAGTTTTCGTCAGTATCTAAAATATACCGAACAGTTAGATTCCTTTTGTTTACTAATTTATTTATATCCTTCATAGATAGTATTGTGTCAATTTTCACATAACCTACTGTTTCATTTTTCTTATTTATTATCTTACTTATTTGTATGATATTAATAGTATTGTCTTTATTCTTATATAAAAGTTTTGTATTTTCATTTGTAATGGTAAGTTTTTTATCTATATGTGGAGTAAGTACATCTTTTGTAAATTTATCTTTAGAGTTGATAGGTTTGGTGTAGTAAGAGATTTGTTTTTTACTTATAGATGAATAACCTTGAATTGAGTAAGCATCATCTTTATCTATAAATGCTAGTAAGTTTTTATTTGTATCATAAACTGATATATGATTTCCAGAGAAATTAGTACTTTGGTATAAAAGCATATCTAGTATCTGTTTTTCTTGAGCATCTGAAACTGATTGCTTCTGTAAGTATTCTATAATAGTTTTATTTTTAGATATAAAGAAAGCTTTTTCTTTTATATTTTCTTCTATACTTTTAAAGTGAATATTTACATCATAAAATGCATCTTTGAGGTCTTGCTTAGCTTTGTCCTGTAAAAAATTATACCTATGAGTATCTGCGATATAACCTAGTCCAACCGAAGATATAATGATAAAAAATAACGTATAAAACATTAACTTGAATTTTAGTGCAAATTTTACTTTCATGCTTAATTATATTTAATAAAGTTAAAAACAATACTTAAATTACTGTAATAAAGTTAATTATTTATACTTATAAGTCTCAATCTCTCATTAGTCTGTTTCATATACTCTATATACTTATTGTATCTATTTTTTTTCAATGATTCTTGGTATACACCATCACTATTGTTTTTATATTCCAAATATAAATCTTGCTTGCGATCATTCATCTCACTTAATATATAATCTATGTCTGCCTTGCTAAAAGATGGAACTATCTGCTCATAAATAGTTTTTACTATATTATTATTTTTCTTTTCAATAATATAGTGCATATATGTTTTATTTGATTGAGGATAAATATCTTTTAAGACTATATTCCATTCACTAGAAGCTGCTTTATCAAGATAAATATTTTTTAAGTTTCTAAACTCATTATAATTTTTAAAAATATTCCATTCAACCTTAGGTGGTAAAGATTTTAAGGCAGTACTTTTTTTAGTTTTAATATTATATGTATGTATTTTTGAAACATATTTTATAGCTTTTTTAAGACTAAGTTTATCATAATGAAAATGTTCCTTAGCAGATTTTATATCATAATCATCTGCATCATGAATTTTATAATAAATTACAGAATCATAGAATGCAAGTTTGGTAAGATAATAATCTCTATTTTTAGGGTACAGTATAAAAAGATTATTTAAATCAACAGCATAGTGTAATTTCTTTTCTTTTATATCATAGTAATATAGTGCAACATCATTGTAAATAGTTGTTGTCTTACCACCATCTGGAAATGTTGCTATACCAATTGGTGATTTATAAAGTCTATTTATTGCTATGAAAGTAAAAGCAGATTTTGTATTATCTAAAGCTATACTTCTTGAATAACTTCTTTCTAAATTTAAATATTTTGAACTGCACGAATTTAAAAATAACACTAAAAACACAGCTAACAAAATTGAATATTTATTTTGCATAAAGTTTCTTATTTATCATCTATGCATCTTTATTTATATAAACAATTTTTTGGTTCAATACAAACTCGAATGTTATGTAAATAAAGTTTTTGCTTATCCAATCTTGAAGGATCATCTCTATTAGGCCAACTTGCACCTACAATATTATTGTCAATCTGACTTAAATCATCAATAATTGCTAAGCTCATTGTTGGTTTACGTACTTCAGATGCTTCAGAAGGATTACTTCCACTATATAGAATTGTTTGGCCTATTTTAAGATTCTCTTTACGTGCAGGTATTGACTTTTTTATACCCCAAGGACTTCGAACTAACTTATCTCTTTCCCAATCAGGAGTAGTCATAGAGTAGTACCCTTCCCAATAATTATCTTGCGTTTGTTTTGGAGTATGTAATAACTTTGCAACAACATATACACCACTAAACTGCTTAGGGTCAAATGGATTAGACGGAGGATCAAATGGTGGATTTCCGATTAAAACTTCATCTGGATAAAGATAGTCACTTATAGTGAGTGCACGAGAATGTCTCCTTGATGGTGTACCTTCTTTAGTAAAGGCTTGAATATAAAAAACATAATCTCCTTGGTCATAAAGTGTAATACTATAATTGTCTTCTTTATATTTTTTATCATCTACTATTGCTTTTTTTCCTTTTTGAATAAAGCTAATGTGATAGCTTACATCTTCAGGAGAAGTTTTCCATTTATATGAAATTGTCATACCTGGTGTACCAACTCTGGCAGACGCATGTATATAAGAAAAATATGGAGGACGATGTTTTATATTTATAATAATTGTTTTAATAGGAGAAATATCTCCTATTTTATTACGTGCACGAACTTTGAAAGTATAATAGCCAGCATCATACATATCGTAAGCATAACTATACTCATTTTCACTCCAATCACTCCAATCATCTTTTTGACCGGCAGGTGTTGTAGTATGTTGATACTCTAGTCCTCCTTGATTAGCTCTCCAATACACACGAAGTCTATCTCCAGTATAAAGTGATGTACGTCCATGTATTCTTTTAATAATTGGCTTTAATGGTTTAGGTAAAACTACAGGTTTCTTAATTTCAGGTAATGGCATTGTATGCAATGCTACATCTAGAGCCCATGGAACATATTTTTGTGGCATGTCCGGTGAATGATATGCTACATCACTATCATATTGGTCAAAAGGTCCATGTTTACTAGTGTCGCCATGAAATAGTGCACATATACCACTTGTTTTACAAGGGGATAAAGCACCTTCAATTGCTGAACCAATTGGTTTTCCAAATTGTCCACCACCAAAACTAAATAAACCCTGACGTTGAAAAACATTATATGTCGGTACATGTGGGTTTTTTAATATCGGAAAAAAGTATAAAGGTTTAAGCAATACCACTTGCTTATTATTAGTTAGTTTCCACTTTTCATATCGACGTTTATACTTTGCAGTTGAAACTATCTCTTTTTTGTCTGAAGATAATGGATTGATAACTGGGTCAATTGTAACTAAGGCTTTTACATTAGCTTCATGTTTTAAATCTTGAGCAAGTTTATAAGCGAGTAAGGCACCTCTAGAAAAACCAACAATAAAAAGATTTATTTTAGTTGATTTATTTTCCAATAATTGATGAACAATATCTCTAATATAAAATTCTGTTTGTTTTTTAAGTCTATCACTGTTTTCCCAATTGTATTTAGGGTTTAAGATATCAATAATTATGGAATTAGCACTGTACTTATCATAAAGTATTCCAGCAAGACTATTATGAATATGAGGTAGATAAACTTGGTATGTATTTTTAGATATTCGATGAATACCCGTAAGTTGACGACCAAACAGTTTGTCACTCTCTTGAGAAGTACATTTATTTCCACATGGATTTTGTTGACCATTAATGACAATAAAAATATTTTTTAAGTTTTGTTTTTTCTTTGCTGAATCAAGATTATATCCAGGAGTTTTTTCTAAAATAGTAAAAGTACTATTAGTTTTACTTTTAATATTATTATTATAAATTTTAGAACTAAAATAATCTGCTGCATTAGCATTACTGATTAGAAAAAAGAAACTTATAAAGACAATTTTAACTATGGATATTTTCATTTGTTCTTTCCTTGTAAGTTAGTACTAACTACTGTTTTTGGTATCGGATAATTCCTTGTCCTCTATCAACTAAAAAACCATTTTCCATTTGAAATATTCTTTCAAATACTTCTACTTTGTTATCTACTATTTTATAACTACCTAGTGGAGATGGATGATCTAGTGTAAAAACTTTATTAAGGTACTTATTATTCTCAGTGAAAATAAGATTAGGAAAACTTTTTAAAGTGAAATCTGGAGCTTTGTCTCCATTGTCATCAATGCTTTCTATAACTTTCCAAGTTCCAATAATGTCTGACTTAGTAATATCTTGGATAACAATTTTTTGTTCTTTTGTTTTAGTTGTTTTATCTCCGCTATCATCAGAAGAAGAACAAGCTATAAAACCTAATGTTAATAAGGCTACTAATAATGGGTTTAGAATATTTGCTTTCATGAGTAAGCTCCTTTTTCTCAATTGTAAGCTTATTTTATTAAATATATCTTTAAATTTTAGATAAATTAGATGAAAAATAAAACAAACTAATTATAGAGTGGATATTAGGAAAATAGAGTGTCCGTTAGAATCTCTACCTTTTCAACTGAACTTATCATAATATTAGTAAGCTATACTTAAAGTATAATTTCGATAAAATTTTACTAAAAGAAATAAAGGCAAATATATAGATATGCAAATGGTAGTAGATTCCCTTCGAGCAAAGGGAAAAATTTATAAAAAGATGCAAGAGGTAGCACCTCGTGAACTTGGCATTAGAAATAAAATAAAGATTTATAAGGCTACTGATGTTAGTGGTTATTTTTGGGCTATCTTCGCGGTAAGTCAAAAGAGTAAATTGCTGATGAAAGATGTACATAAATTTGAAGAGATTTATGGGAAATTGACTGTTCTTTTTGGACATAACTTTAAACATAAAATCCTCTTCATAGATGCACCACTTTGCTCTAAAGCTAAAGAAGCTTTTAAAACTCAAGGCTGGAAGATACAATAATGCTTTTATGTGATATAGGAAACACTTCACTACATTTTTTTGATGGTAAGAATGATTATAAAAAAGATGTTGAACATTTTGATTCTTTGAGTATTACGGAGGATGTTTACTACATTTGTGTAAATCCAAAACTAAAAGAGGTTTTAAAACTTCTTAAAAACTGGCATGATTTATCTCTACATGTAGAGTACTCTAAGTATTATGAAACTATGGGTATTGACAGAATTATGGCTGTTGAAGCTGTAGATGATGGAATCATTGTAGATGCTGGTTCTGCTGTAACTGTTGATGTAGTAAAAGATGGCAACTATGAAGGCGGTTTTATTTATCCTGGCAAAATTGCTATGTCTAAAACTTATGTTGGTATCTCATCAGCACTAGATTACACATTTAACTTTGATTGTGATTTAAAAACTATGCCAAAAAACTCACAAGACAGTATAAGTTACGGATACCTAAAAACACTTCACTCTGAAGTTATGTCTCACAAGATGGATGTTATTTTAACTGGTGGAGATGCTTTAGAGTTTGCAAAAATATTTCCAAAAGCTAGAGTAGATAAGCAACTCATCTTTAAGGGAATGCAAAAAATTATACTTACTATAAAGGAAAGTTCATGATAGAAATATATCCAAAAAGTTTAGAGGGTTCAAAGTCACTTTTAGCGAAGTACTTAACACCTGAGATGTTCCAAGAGTTAAAAGATAAAAAAACTAAAAATGGTTTTACTCTTAGTAATGCTATAAACTCTGGAGTTAAAAATCCAGATAGTGGTATAGGTGTTTATGCAGGAGATGAAGAGTCTTATGAAGTTTTTGCGCCACTTTTTGACAAAATTATTCAAGATTATCATGGGTTTTCCAAAGATGACAAACACAAAAGTAATCTAAACCCTGATGATTTAGATGCTCCAAATCCTGATAAAGAGGGAAACTATATCCTTTCAACTAGGATTAGAGTTGGTAGAAATGTTGCAGATATTCCACTAGGGACTGCAATCTCTAATGCTCAAAGAAATAAGGTAGAGAAAGATGTTTCAGAAGTATTAACTTCATTTAGTGGTTTTTTATCTGGAAAATATTATCCATTAAACAACATGAGTGAAGCTGATAGTGAGTCTTTGATAGCCGATCATTTTTTGTTTAAAGCTGGAGATAGATTTTTAGAAGCTGCTGGACTTAACAGAGATTGGCCAAATGGTCGTGGAATCTTTCACAATGATGAAAAAACATTTTTAGTATGGATAAATGAAGAGGATGAACTTCGCATAATCTCAATGCAACAAGGTGGAGATATTAAAGAGGTTTTTACGCGACTAACTACAGCCATAGCTGAGATACAAAAAAGCGTTAAATTTGCTTTTAATGATCATTTAGGTTTCATTACAAGTTGTCCTACAAATCTTGGAACTGCTATGCGGGCAAGTGTACATATAAAACTACCAAATCTAGGCACTAATATGGATGAGTTTAAAGCTATAGCAGATAAATATAATGTACAAATTAGAGGTATCCACGGAGAACACTCAGATAGTGAGGGTGGAGTTTATGATATCTCAAATAAACGCCGCCTTGGCGTAAGTGAAGTTGAGTGTGTTCAAGATATGCACGATGGTGTTGTATCACTAATTAAGAGAGAAAAAGAGTTAGAGAGTTTAAACTCATAAAACTTTGAGCAAGATTTAGATAAAATGCGAAAAATAATAAGATATACAAGGGTCAATATATGCTAACAGTTGCACTTCCAAAAGGTAGAA
>Ga0256842_1000536_pt1 | contig 33446 bp, 24 predicted proteins | sample 4559240metaG_FD_185973 | JGI IMG/M metagenome (GOLD analysis project Ga0256842, IMG submission 185973) | Hydrothermal vent microbial communities from Guaymas Basin, Mexico - 4559-240 | ecosystem: Environmental > Aquatic > Marine > Hydrothermal vents | place: Mexico: Guaymas Basin | collected...
CACCCTAGCAGACCAATCCTACGCAATTATTGATTCATTAAGCAATTCGAAAAGCATAAAAAGAGTTAGTAATTTTCTCGATTTTGTATTCGAAGGTTATTATCCTACAAAATATTTTGAATTTGGGCACTATATGTTCTTCGTAGGGAAAAATAGAAACGAAGGATTTCGTACACAAATTGGGGGGAGAACAACTGTTGATTTTAGCAAGAAATGGATATTATCTGGACACGTTGCATATGGATATAAAGACGAGAAAATAAAATACGATATACAAGTTGAGCGTTTTTTAAGTAGAAAACATTGGACAAAAATTGGCTTTCAGTACAAATACGATTTAGATAAAGTTGGAGTTAATAGTCATTTTATTGACCAAAACCCCTTAATGGCTTTTTCTTTAGCTTTGTCCTCACAGTTTGGAGGAACCCAGTACGCTGCTCTAGGCGATGACTATTCCTTATGGTTTAGAACTGATTTAGGAAGAGGCTTCCAAACAAAAATAAATTTAAGACACTATAATTTTAATCCGTATATGGATTATGCATTCGCCTACTACGATCAAAATAGAAATATCCAAGATCATTATATTTTAAGCAATGTTAGCTTAACTATACGCTATGCAAAAAAAGAACTATTTATCCACAGAAAAAACATACGTATGGGTGTAGGTGGACTAAAAGGAAACGTATATACCTTAAACTATACCGCTGGATTAAAAGATGTACTAAATAGTACTTTTAACTATCATTACTTATCTCTTAATATAAAACGAAAACTTAAAATCGGAGGTGTCGGTCGTTTATCCTATTCCATTACAGGGGCAAAAGTTTTTGGTTACGTTCCACCAACTTTACTTAACATTCTTCAAGGTAACGAGTCCTTTTTTATTACCCATAGAGGATACAACCAAATGAACTTCTTCGAATTTGTTGCCGACCAATCTATAGAGCTTCTTATTTTTCATCATTTCGATGGATTAATATTAAATAAACTCCCTTTAATTAGAGCCTTAAAGTGGCGATTAACAGGAAGTTTTAATATTGCAGCTGGTACATTTAAAGATAAGTACGAAGCCACTATTCCTGATAACGATTTACAAGGTAGACCCGTCGCTCAATTCACAAGGCTTAAGTCCACAACTCCATATATGGAAGCTTCTGCTGGTATAGAAAATATTTTTAACTATTTCAGCATTCAGTATATTAGACGGTTAAGCTATGTTGGCAGTATGAATCCAAACGCAATAAAATTTTCCATAAATATTGCATTTTAAACAACTCTAAATGAAGCCTAAATTAATCTGTTCCGATATTGATGGAACCCTGCTTAATAAAAATAGAGAATTATCCGAGCGAACCATTCATGCTATTAATAATATGGCTCCCATTCCTTTTGTACTCATTTCTTCCAGAATGCCCAAAGCTATGTATCATTTACAAAACGAGCTATCCATCGAAGAAACCCCTATTATAGCCTACAATGGAGCACTAATTTTAGAGAAAAATAAAATCGTTTATTCAACAGAAATTAATCTAAAAACCATCAAAAACATTGTAAACTTTTGCTCTAACACCAACTTACATACCAGCCTCTACCATAACAACGAATGGTATGTCCCTTCTTTTGATTATTGGGCGAAACGAGAAAGTCAGAATACTAAAGTCGAGCCTTGTGTTCAAAGTTTACATACCACATTAAAGAATTGGAAAGATGAACGTAAAGCAGCTCACAAAATTATGATAATGGGTGATGAAAAAGAAATTAATGCTCTTTCAGACTGGTTAAATTTAAATTATCATGAATCAATAATTAGCTATCGCTCAAAACCAAGTTATTTAGAAATTGCTCCCCGCTCCGTTTCCAAAAAAACAGCTATTAAAAAATTAATTCAGCACAAATATTCAAACATCATTTTTTCTGAAGTCATTGCATTCGGCGATAATTATAACGATATAGAGATGCTAAAATCAGTTGGTATTGGTGTAGCTGTGAGAAATGCAAAAAAAGAAGTCTTAGAAATTGCTGATCAAATTACAGCATCGAATATAGAAGATGGAGTTGCTAAATTTTTAGAAAAAACATTAAACGCTTATTGAAGCTTTTAATTAACCATCGCAAAAAAAATATTACATGAAGCATATTTCCACACTCTAAAAAACTTTATTTACTTTAGTCACAAAAAAATAAATTAATAATATGAATACAATCTTATTCGATGCCCAACAAAGACATAAGCTATTGCCCCTTACCTACACAAAACCAGTAGGCGAACTTAGAGTAGGGATTCTTAAAATTATCGAGAAGTGGGATTTCTTCTTAAAAACTAAATGTAGTTTCTTAACCGAAGCTTATCTTCAAGAAAAATACCCAGCTAAAATTGAAGAACAAAACTTATTAATTAATGGTGCTTTATTACCCGACGAAGATATCTCTGAACAAATTTTACTACTAAAAAATAGAGAAGCAATTACTAAAGACGACGAATTATTAGCTATTAATTTAAAAAAAGAAGATTTATTAGATTTTTTTAGCGGCAAATTAGAAAACTATAGTAATAACGAATACGATGCAGAAGTAAATTTAATTAACAATACTTGGGATATATTTGCAAAAAATGGTGAAGAAATAGAATCTGATTATGAAATATTGACCCTTGGTAAAATATCGCAAGAGATATCTAAAACAGTCCAAATTTTAGGAAAAGAGCAAGTTTTTTTCGAAGAAGGAGCCAAAGCCGAATTTGCAATAATAAATGCAACAGACGGACCTGTATATATTGGAAAAGATGCTGAAATAATGGAAGGAGCCGTTATTCGAGGCCCTTTTGCTCTTTGTCAGCATAGTACTGTAAAAATGGCGGCCAAAATTTACGGGCCTACAACCATCGGTCCCGAATCTAAAGTAGGGGGAGAACTGAACAATGTTGTTATACAAGGCTACACCAATAAAGCTCACGATGGTTTTTTAGGAAATTCTGTAATTGGTGAATGGTGCAATTTAGGTGCCGATACCAACAATTCTAATCTTAAAAACAATTATGCCGAAGTTAGACTTTGGGATTATCAAACGGCAGGTTTTGCAAAAACAGGTCTGCAATTTTGCGGACTAATTATGGGCGACCACTCAAAATGTGGTATTAATACCATGTTCAACACAGGAACTGTAGTCGGTGTTTCTTCGAATATTTTTGGTGATGGATTTCCTAGAAACTTCATACCATCGTTCTCTTGGGGCGGTGCATCAGGCTTTGTTACCTATCAAACCAGAAAAGCTTTTGAAGTAGCAGAGAAAGTATTCGAACGCAGAGGTTTAGAATTCGACGAAAAAGAACAAAAAATATTAAATCATATTTTCGAAGAGACTAAAAAATATAGAAAATCCTAAAATTTATTATCAATAATAATATGCCTTAATTTTTAAGGCTTAAGATTCGTTTATTTTTTATAAAAAGATTAAATTTGCGGTCTTAATTCAATTAGATTGAGATAATAACAATATAAATTAGACTTTAAGTCTGGAAAATAATATCCTTAAATAGGGATTCAAATTAAGATTATGGCAAAGAATACTAAGCATAGCTCAGGAGACGAAAATTTAGAAGTAATTCAGAATACCCTTGGAAGAACTGAGCAGTTTATCGAAGAAAATCAGAAAAGTGTTTCCATTATTATTGGAGCCATTATTTTTATAATTGTTGGTTATTTTGCGTATCAAAAATTCTATGTAGCTCCTTTAGAACAGGAGGCACAAACTCAAATTTTTATAGCTCAAAACTATTTTGCTCAAGACTCATTTCAATTGGCTCTTGACGGAGATGGTTTTAACGATGGTTTTATAGCTGTAGCTGATGATTATGGCATGACTAACACAGGAAATATTGCTAACTATTACGCTGGTATTTCTTATCTTAGATTAGGTAAGTACGACGAAGCCATCGATTATTTAAAAAACTTTGATGCAAGTGACGAAATGATTTCTACAATGGCAATCGGTGCAATTGGAGATGCATACGTTGAAAAAGATAATATCGAAGAAGCTATTTCGTATTTTAAAAAAGCTTCTGAAAACAATCCTAACGAATTTATCACTCCTATTTATTTAATGAAATTAGGTAAGGCTTATGAAAAGCTTGGGGAAAAAGAAGATGCTTTAGTGACATACAAAAAAATAAAGACTGACTTTGTAAGATCTAACGAAGCACGTAAGATTGACAAATTTATTGAAAGAGTAAAAATGTAAAACGTTTTTTAGATTCAATCAAAATATTAAATCCCGTTCATTCGGGATTTTTTGTTTAAGCCCTTGGGCATTATAAATATATAATTATGGCTACAATACTTAAAAACTTATCCGATTACGACTTAAACTCTGTTCCAAACGCATCAGGCATGAAAATCGCTATTGCTGTAGCAGAATGGAATTACGAGATTACTGGTGCTTTACTAAAAGGTGCTGTCGATACTTTGAAAAAACATGGCGTTTGGGAAAAGAATATTTCTATTAAACACGTTCCTGGAACTTTCGAACTTACTTTTGCAGCTTCTGCTATGATGGAATATGAAGAAGTAGATGCAATCATTGTTTTGGGCTGTGTAATTCAAGGCGAAACTCGCCATTTCGATTTTATTTGTAACGGTGTAACCAACGGGATTACTAATTTAAATAGTCAAGCCGAAATACCTATTATTTTCGGTGTTCTTACTACAGAAACCCAACAACAAGCCTTAGATAGAGCAGGTGGAAAGCACGGAAACAAAGGTGACGAAGCGGCTATAACAGCCATCAAAATGATAGATTTAAACGATAGTTATTTGTAAAAAAAACAATCACAAATAAAAAGCCCTATCGTATGAATAATGCAATAGGGCTTTTTCAATATATTAGTATCATTTTCTCTCTCTTAAAAAACAGTTTTAAAACTGTTCTAATAAACTCGGATTCTGTTCGAATGCTGTTCCAACAACAACAATATTTGTACCCGCATCCCACTGTGCTCGTATTTCTTCCTTAGTTTTTATTCCTCCTCCACAAATAATTGGAATATTAATTTGACTTTTAACTGCTCGTATCAGGTCCGTTGGAACGGAATTTAAAGCTCCACTTCCTGCTTCTAAATAAATACTTCTTAATCCTAAGTACTCTCCCGCAACAGCAGTTGCAACGGCAATATCAAATTTATTATTAGGAATAGATAAAGTATTACTCATATATTCTACCGAAGTTTTTACTCCGCCATCAATCAATAAATAACCCGTCGGAATGACTTCCAGATTTATTTGTTTAAGAAACATAGCAGAACGTACATGTTCCCCAATTAATAATTCAGGATTTCGTCCTGAAATAAGCGACAAATTTAACAAAGCATCAGCTTCAGCACTGAGTTGAAGACTATTTCCAGGAAATAAAAATACAGGTTGATTACAGTTCAATTTTATAACTCGAATAGCTTCATCATAATTCGACATGCTTAAACTACTCCCTATCAAAATAAGATCAATACCTGAACTATCAATCCTTTTAGAGAGACTCTTTAATTCATTCAGATTATGCTTTTCTGGATCAATTAAGATAGCTAGATGTTTGGAATTAAGCTTGAAATATTTTGAATATAGAGAATCCATTTTTAATATATTTTATAAATATAAGATAATTTTCTTGTTAAATTACGCTAAGAATCTAAAACACAATAAGTAAAAACATAAGACTTCAATTTCTGATAGTTTACCAAAAGAGTTTTTTTCATCTTCTTAGAATTTAATTGTAGCATAAACTGCGATTCTTCTATTGGAGTAAATGCTTCAATTTGCATATCAGAATCAAAAATTAAGGCTTCATTACTTACTAATTTATATACACTTTCTTTTGCCGACCAATAAAGAGCTAAATGGAAAAGCTTCTGACTTTCATCAATAAACGATAGTTCTCGTTCAGAACTATACTTGTGTTTTGTTCTATTCAATTTCTCTGATACCTGCTCAATATCAATACCAATTTCATACTTTGATCGTGCAGCTACAACATAGTTTCCTGAATGAGTAATACTAATATTATCTTTTAATTTTGACATAAACGGAGCTCCAAAATCATCGTATATTATCTCGGGGCAAGTTTTGAAAAGTTCTTTTAATAATATCCTAGAGCTAAGAAATTCTTTCTTACGTTTAACCGTTTTTAAACCCTTCCCTTGAATAATTAATGTGCTGCTCGAGAGAATATGCTCAAGTTCATCGACCGTTTCGGTCAACTCCCAAATTATATAATCTATTCTATCGCTCTTAAAATTCTTTACAATTGGCATACTTACTATTTACTTTCGCAAACTAATATCTGTCCATTCGAATGTATCAATAATATGCTCTATATCTTGTCTCACAAAATCGATAGCAGGTTTTAGCGAATCTGCATTAGGTTCACAATTAAAATATAGTGCCGCATGCAAAAACTGACTTACGCTGTCGGTAAACTGAAATATAACAGGACTTGCTGCATTTCCCTCTATGCTGTATACGACTCCATACAAATGTTTCTCTGGAATAGCAAAAGGCATATTAATAATATCATCGGCTTTAATAGCATGCTTATAGGCCGATTTCCGTGCATCTTCGGTTAATTTTTCGATATTCTTATCGTGAAAATAAGTTAAATACAAAGATGCGTTTAGAAGTGGATAATTAACGGTAGTCCATGCACTATCGCTGGCTTTAATGGTAAAGTTTGAACTTTTTAATATGTCGAAAATGTATTGCGGGGCTATAGCTTTTTTGTACTCTTTTTTAGGAAGTGCAATTCTATAATATCCTCTAGGTTTTGGGATATAACTCTCTTCGCAAGAAGACATTATACTTACTAAAATAATAATAATTAGAAATCTACTCATCTTTTTTTAGGGTAACAAATATTTGTTTTATTCGTCTATTATCAACGGCTTTAACTTCAAAAATAAAATCTTTATACTCAACTATATCTTTTTTCTCTGGAATCTCTCCTTTCATTTCTAGAATAAATCCTGCAAGTGTATCGGCATCCGCCTTATCTTTATCAAAATAGTCATCTTCAAGATCGAATTTCTTACAGAAATCTATCAGTAATGTTTTAGCTTCGAATTGATATTTATTATCTGATAATTGCTTATAGAGTTGTTCTATACTGTCAAATTCGTCGTTTATTTCACCAACAATTTCTTCCAAAACATCTTCCATAGAAACAATTCCCGATGTACCGCCATATTCATCGACAACAATGGCTAAGTGAATTTTTTTGGTTTGAAAATCTTTTAGAAGATTATCTATTTTCTTACTCTCAGGAACATAAAACGGTGGTCTTGTTAACGATTGCCACCTAAAATTTTTACTCTTATGGACATGAGGTAATAAATCTTTTACATATAAAATTCCCTTAATATTATCAAAAGTTTTATCAATTACAGGGATTCTAGAAAAGCCCGAGGATCGAACAATTTCTAAGACTTGCGAAAATGAATCTTGAATATTTATGGTAATGACATCCATTCGAGAGCGCATAATCTCGGAAACCCCAATATTCGCAAAATTGACAATTCCTTTTAATATCTTATCGTCCATTTTAACTGTTTCTTCAGTTAAATCTAAAGCATCGGACAATTCATTAATAGACACTTGTTGTTTCTTCTTACTTAAACGTTTGCTAATAATATTCGAACTTTTCATCAGCAGAGTACTAAAAGGGTGAAAGATATATGATGCCAATTGAATAGATGATGCTGTAATTTTTGAAAAGCCAACAGGAAAACGAGAGGCATAAACCTTAGGAATAATTTCACCAAATAGAAGCAAAATAAATGTAATAACAACAATCTGAAAGATAAAACCTAATTGTGGATTCTGGCTAAAATCGAAAAGTGTATTAGTGATGAAACTAGAAAGAATGACAATTCCAACATTTACTAAGTTATTAACAATAAGTATTGTGGCTAATAACTTTTCTGCTTGAGAAAGTAATTTTAATACGGTTTTAGATTTGGTACTTTTGCTGGCTTTTAATTCATCTTCATCTTGTGGGCTAAGCGAAAAAAAAGCAACTTCGGCACCTGAAACAAAAGCCGAAATCGACAGAAGGATAAGCAATATAAACAACCCAACTAGAAGTTGAGTTGTTATTGGATGTAATACGATATTCAAAAATATTTGACTAAGGGGGTCTTCCAAAATTTACGGTTTTAATCCTATTTGAGACTTTAATTCCCCGACACTAGAAGCGGGTTAAATAATTCCTTTTACTATCTCGATAAATCTACTTCGAGACTATTTATTTTAGAATGGTAAATCGTCGCTTGTATCTTGTGCTGGCGGAGGGGTTGGTGCTGCAGCTGCAGAAGATCCGTTAGACTCACCTCCAGAATTTCTAGAATCGAGCATTTGCATTTGATTAGCAACTATTTCTGTAAAATATTTAGTCTGACCATCCTTCTCGTACTGTCTATTTGTAATCTTACCTTCGATATAAAGTTTAGAACCTTTCTTTACATACTGCTCTACAACCTTTGCCAAGCCTCTCCAAATAACAATATTATGCCATTCTGTATTAGTAACTTTTTGACCATCTTTTGTATATGTTTCCGAAGTTGCCATGGTAAATTTAGCAACTGGCAAATCTTCTTTAATATAATTTACCTCTGGATCTTTTCCTACATTTCCTATTAAAATAACTTTGTTTACTGACATAATTCTATGTTTTGGATTAATAATAATTAACTTTATCAAAGGTAAAAAACTTATTCTATAAAACTTACCTTTCGCTTTCCTTTTTCTTGTTCCTCTATCTTAATTTGTACTATTTCTTTTGGTAAATATTGACTTGCAATTTCTGGCCATTCTATAAAGCACCATCGACCAGAATAAAGATAATCTTCGAAACCTATATCTAGAGCTTCTTCGGGATTTTCCATTCGATATAAATCGAAATGGTATACCAAATCATTACGCTCAGTTTCGTACTCGTTAACAATAGCAAAGGTAGGGCTATTCACAACATCGACAACATCTAGCTGTTTGCAAATTGCTTTTATAAAAGTAGTTTTTCCTGCTCCCATTTCACCATGAAAAGCAACAACTTGGGGCTCCGAAAAATAAGACAAAAATTGCTTGGCAGATTCATCAATTTTATTCAGATTTTCAATAATAATAGTGTCCATACTACTCTGAGATTTTGGTGTTTTTAGATTTTATTTTATCGTATACAAAACCACTTGCAAATAACAAAAGAAGTAAAATTGAACTCATAATTCCAATTATTTTTCCTGTTGTATAAATTTCGGGTTGAAATTTGAATTCTATCTGATGCTTACCTGCTGGAACCATCATTGCTCTAAGAATATAATTAACTCTAAAATGGGGCACTTCTTTTCCATCAACAAAAGCTTTCCATCCTTTGTCGTAATACACTTCAGAGAAGACCGCCATTTCTTCGGATTGTGTTTCCGACTGGTAAATTAAATGATTGGGTTGATACGATAATAAGCTAATTTTTGAACTTGGATTATATTTGAAATTTTTTACTAAATCTTTGAACCTAATATCAATAATTGCTGATTTTTTAGGATTAATAGTTGCTAAAGCTTGTATTTCTTCGTCAGCATTTGCTACCATTTTATAATCTTGAACAAACCAAACATTACCGTCTGCAAAAGCATTAGGAATTGCTGGTGACGAAGGGCTATAAATAATATATTTACCATTCAACATATTCACAACATTCAGCTTTTGTAATGCGTTATTTACCGATTCTTGGGTAGCTCCTTGCTGTAAAGCGGCACCAAATTGTTGAATTTCTGGAGCTAAATAATGTGTAATAATTTCTTGATATCTTCTCATTTTAGCTCCGTGATAACCTCCAATCGATTTATGAAAATAAGAGGTAGAAGCATCATTAAAAGTACTAACAGCAAGGTTTAATACTCTATAATCTTCTGATTTATCGGTCAAAATACTTTGATCGGCCACAGAAGGCTTAAATTGATTGTCGACTTCGGTTTTTTTAACAAACGAATCATCATTCAAATATCGTTTATCTACGGTCCACAAATCTACTACGATAACCAATGCTAATATTAGCAATAATAAATAACTTTTTATTTTTTTGATTAAAAACAAATAAATAGTTCCAAAACCTAATATCACAAAAAACAAAGAACGTAAAGCATCTGCTCTAAATATAGAAGCTCTATCGGATCTAATAGCGTCAATAAGCATATTGTTTTGTCCAAAAACAGAAGCGTCGTTCGCTCCAATAAAAGCCGTTGACGATGCTGGTAAGGCAAGAATAAGAAGTAGAATTGTACCCGCAGTAATGCCTAAAGCATAAAATAATTGTTTTTTGATTTTTGCTTTCTCGTAATCGCCCGTTAAGATTCTTTGTAGCCCCAATACCCCTAAAAGAGGGATTGTCAACTCTGCCATAACCAACGTCATAGATACTGCTCTAAATTTATTGTATCCAGGAAAATAATCTAACCATAAATCGGTAAACCACATCATATTTTTACCCCAAGCCAACATCAACGACAAAATAGTTGCTGTTAATAGCCACCATTTTAGCTGTCCTTTTACAACAAACAAACCTAAAATAAATAAAAAGACGACTAATGCTCCTATATAGGTTGGCCCAGATGTAAAGGGTTGTGCTCCCCAATATGTTGGCATCTGTTTAACAATTTGTTTAGCATTGGGTTGACCCATGTTTTTTAAGACTTTATAGGTCTCCGATTTAACTCCCAAATCGCTTTGTGATGCTCCGCCCATTAGGTTTGGAATCATTAAATTTAAACTTTCAAAGATACCATAACTCCAATCTGTGGCATAGTCTTTATCTAATCCAGAAGTTCTATTATCTTGCTCCGAAGTTAATTCTGAGGGGCCACGCATAGAATCTTTTCCATAATCGTATACCGTTGATAAACTTAAAAAGTTTGATCCTATGGCCAACACAGCTCCTACTAATAAATAGGACGAACTTTTAAAAAATGTTCTATAATTCTTTTCTCGAATGGTATTTACAATCTGGAAAATAATAAAAACCAGCACTATTAAAAATGTGTAGTAAGTTATCTGTAAATGATTTACCAGAATTTGAAGCGATAAAAAGATAGCCATTAAAATAGTTCCCCAAAGTTCTTTTTTATTAAAAGCTAAATATACACCAGCAACAATAGGAGCCATATATCCAATGGCGTAAGCTTTGGTCAAGTGCCCCGCTTGTATAATAATAAAAAAGTAGGAAGAAAAAGCAAATGCAAATGCTCCTATAAGACTCAGCCAAGGGTTAACACCAAAGGCCATTAGAGCAATGAAGAATCCTAATAAATACAAAAATAAAAACGGAACAGGACGCATTATATCGTTTAATTTCAGAACCTTATGAAGGTACTTTAATTCATTTCCTTCCGAATTGTTATTAATTAAATAAGTTGGCATTCCACTAAACATAGAATTGGTCCAAAGTGTTTTTTCGCCAGTTTCTTTCTGAAAATCTTTTGACTCTTTAGACGCCCCTTTCCAGACCATCATATCATGTTGAGCTAAGACTTTCCCTTGTATCACAGGAGAAAAATAAGTTAACGAAATAATAAAATATAGAACAATTGCAGAAATTATTGGTAACCAATTGGTTTTGATTATTTTAAACATAATTAATAAACTTTTATTTTTGTAAAAGACAAACTTATATTTTTATTTAAATACATTTGTAAAAATACTATTAAAAAAATAGAAAAACTTGGGGATAATAATAAAACAATCGATTAAAAGTACAATTTACTCATACATTGGGGCTGCCTTGGGTTTCGTCAATGTAAGTTTATTGATGCCTAAATTTTTATCTACCGAAGAAATTGGCTTAATTAATTTTATATTCCCGTTAGTACTTATTTTATCGCAATTTAGTGGACTTGGACTCGGTACATTAATCTATCGTATTTTCCCATATTTTAGGAATCCTAAGAAAAATCATAATGGATTTTTTACGCTTGGTTTTGTAATTTCAATAATTGGTTCTCTAATAGCAATAATTTTATATTTCAGCCTTAAATCACAATTTTTGGTGGGGCGACACGATGGAATAGAAGTCAAAAATTATATCTTTTATGTATTACCACTTACTATTATTACTATATATCTAAATTATTTCGATAACTTTTTTAAAGCCCTATTTAATGTAACTATTGCCGTTTTCTTAAAAGAAATTTTGATGCGAGTGCTCATCATGCTGGTTATTGTAACCTATTTTTTTAAATGGATAGATTTCGAAAGTTTCATTCTTTTCTATTTTTTATCGTATAGCTTACCCACTGTTATTCTGGGATTTATTCTTTTTCTTAAAGGTGAATTTGTTTTTAAAAGGCCTCGACCTTTTATCATCACAAAGCTTAAGAAAGCTATGATAAATATTAGTTTATTTGGTCTGATAACAGGCTTTGGGAATATTGCAATTATGAACATCGACAAATTAATGATAGAGCGATTTATTGGGCTTTCGGCTGTAGGAATATATTCTATTACATTTTATTTTGCTACTATGATTCTTTTGCCAGCGCGTTCTATTCAAAAGATTGCTACCATCATCCTTTCCGAGTCATGGAAAAATAACGATTTAGAAAATATCAAAACTATATACGTCAAAAGCACCATCACACAACTTATTATCGGTTTTTATATTTTTGTAGGTCTTTGGGCTAATGTCGATAATATTATTTCGGTTATAGGTTCTGAATTCGAAACAGGAAGGTATGTTATTTTCTTTATTGGACTAACCAATATGGTAATAATGCTCGCTGGGGTTACTCCTTCAATTATTGCAACAAGTAAAAAATACATCTACGCTGCAATATTTATGTTTATTATGTTGATATTAATTGTTATCACTAATTTAATCTTTATTCCAATTTATGGAGTGGCAGGAGCTGCGTTGGCATCGTTTATCTCTATGTTTATCACCAGTTTTTTAAGATATCTTTTTGTCTGGAAACAATTTAAGCTTCAACCATACAACTACAAGCATCTAATTATTTTAGGTATAGCTATACTAAGTTATTTTATTAGCACCAATCTACCCAATCTAAACAATCCGTATTTCGATGTAGTTTTTAAAGGAGCAATTATCAGTTTATTATTTGGTATTTTAGTTTATTTTTCGAAAGTTTCCGAAGATATAAACGAAAAAGCCGATTTCTTTCTAAAAAAGATTCTTAAGTAATGAGAGGAGATACAAAAATTTATACCCTTTTAGACGAATTAAATATTTCTTTCGAGTATTACGAGCACGAGCCTATTCCCACAATCGAGTTAGCTCTAATTCATAAAAAAGGAATTGATGCCACACATTGCAAAAATATTTTCCTAAGAAATCATAAAGGGAAAAAACATTATTTCGTCGTCATAGAACAAAGTAAAACCGTAAATATTCGTCAGTTAGAATTGTTACTAAAGCAAGGTAAATTGAGTTTTGCTTCGGAGAAACGACTCGATAAATATTTGGGAGTAAAGCCTGGTTCTGTTTCGCCTCTTGGTTTGGTTTACGATACCGAAAGGAACTCAAAAGTTTTTATCGATCAAGAATTAAAGAAGGCTTCGAAATTAAGTTTCCATCCCAATGTTAGTAATGCGAGTTTGGTTATTACTCCTTTAGAATTAATTAAATATCTAGAATATTTAAAAATTGAATTTGAATTTATCGATCTCCAAGAATTATAAGTAGCAAAACGAAATTCTTAAGCTTTTCTTACTAGCACTTTCTGCACGGCCAAAACAATATTTTTTGCTCTAAGTTCATATTTATCCATAAGCTCATCAGACTCTCCAGACTCTCCAAAGGTATCTTTTACTCCAATAAATTCTATGGGTATTGCAAAATTCTGAGCTAATACTTCTGCAACAGCAGATCCAAATCCTCCCATTATTTGGTGTTCTTCGGCTGTAACAGCAGCTCTTGTTTTTGTAGCCGACTTAATAATAGCATCTTTGTCTATCGGCTTAATAGTATGTATATTAATTACTTCTGCAGAAATATTTTTTCTTGCTAAGATTTTCGCAGCCTCTAAAGCTTCCCAAACCATATGCCCTGTGGCAAAAACACTTACATCTGTTCCTTCTTGCATAATCTGTGCCTTTCCTATTTCAAAAGCATCATCACTATTTGTAAAGTTGGGTACCGCTTCTCGACCAAAACGAATATATATTGGTTTATGATAATCTAATAAAGCTGAGATTGTGGCTTGTCTAGCTTGATTTGCATCACAGGGAGAAAGCACGGTCATATTTGGAAGCACACGCATTGCTGCAATATCTTCCAAGGCTTGATGAGTCGCCCCGTCTGGTCCAACAGAAATACCAGCATGAGCCCCTGCAATTAATATATGTACGTTATTATAACAGACGGAAACTCGTATCTGATCGTTAGCTCTATGTGCTGCAAAAACACCATAAGTCGAAAATACAGGAATTTTACCACCTAAAGACAAGCCTGTAGCAGCAGCAACTATATTTTGCTCAGCAATCCCAAATGAAATAAAACGTTCGGGGAAATTATCAACAAAACTTTGCATTCCAACCGAAGCTGTGATATCAGCTCCAAGGGCAACAATATTATTATTTTGTTTTGCGGCAATAACTAGACCTTCGCTAAATCCAAACCGACCTGCTTTATCGCCTTTATTCCTCCAATTCATAAATTAATTATTTCTTTCTGAACCACTTCAAAAAATTCAAACCTTCAACATCACTTCCTTCGAAAAGTAAAGTTACATTAAACATTTTAGGTGTTAAACTCTGCATTGAACTCGTAAATTGTGAATCATCGTAGCGAATTACATTATTTAATCCAAAGACATACTTTACTTCAATAGCAAATTTAAAATATTCTAAAAAGAAATCGGTTCCAACTCCTATCTCATAGCTCAACACATTTGGTTTAAACCTAATTTTAGGTCTGTCTTCATCGGCAATTTTCTTCTGCGAAGACAAATCGTATTTATACGAAAATCCACCCACCATATAAACCCTGAAATTATTTAAACGTGCTGCTTTTAATTCAAACAAAAGGGGAAAGTCTAAATATGTAGACTCCATCTCCATAATTTTAGTTTCAAATTTTTCTCCATTAAAAAGAACATATTCCATATTTCTTTGTCCAAAATTTAATCCAGGAAGAAAACGAACAGAAAAATATTTATTGATATTATAATTTGCTACGATATTAATATTGAAGCCTATTTGAGGATTACATTCTACAGAATATATTGAGTCTAAGTTATAAAAATTATCGGCATTTTGAATATTTGCTCTCATTTGGTTAACTCCCAAAGCCATACCAAAATGTAACTTAACCATATCGTATTTAGGTAAGTTAAGGGGTTTTGCTGCTTGTGAAAATACCAAGCTAGGAACAAAAATAATAATTAGTAGAAGCTGTCTCAAGTTATTTCTTTTAGTATTTAACTAACAAATTTAAGTTTTATTTTATATTAATCATGAATAATTTAAGAACGAAAGTATCAAATACTCAAATAATGCATTAATTCGTCGAGTCTATCCTTGTGCATATCGTCTAACATTTGGTTCTCGCTAAAAACGGAATCTATCTCGTATTTGTATCGCTCGAAACTGGCTTTTATCGATGCTAAATTGGCGGTATTGAGTTTTAAAGTTACTTTTATATGATGCTGATCTTTACAAGTATGAATATAAGAACTTAATATTTTTACTTGATGACTTTCTACTATTTGTACTATCTCGCTTAAAGAATAATCTCTTATTCCCACTTTCAGAACTAATATACTCCCCGATTGATCCATCGAAGTTAATTGTCCCATTGCATTAATAAGATGCATTGGACTTATTGTTCCTAAATAATTTTCGTTTCTATCTAAAACAGTAAGTAATGACAATTTATACTGACTCATCTGAAAAATAGCAGTATAGATATGATCATCTGCATAAACATATGTATTTTCTTTTTCAGGATTAAAATCCTTTACCAATAAATTATCTTTATTACTGTCGATAATACTTTCGTCGGTAATCATTCCTAAATATTTTTGTTCGTCTACAACAGGCAGATTCGATACTTTAAAAAACTCCATAAAGTACAATGCTCTTTGAGCAGAATCCATAACAGAAAGTGCAGGAATACTATCAGAAAAAATTTCTTTTACAATCATTAAAAAAATTACTAAATGAATAGATAAACAACGAAATACTTTAATTTTGCAACAAACAAAACAAATATTATGACGCGCTTAAGTGTAAATATAAATAAAATTGCCACAATACGAAACGCTCGAGGTGGAAATATTCCTAATGTAAAACAATCTGCTATAGACTGTCAGGCTTTTGGTGCTGAAGGAATCACAGTTCATCCAAGACCTGATGAACGACATATTCGTTATCAAGACGTTTACGATATTAAGCCTATTATTAATACTGAATTTAATATAGAAGGTTACCCAACCAAAGAATTTATTGATTTAGTTCTTGATGTAAAACCTACCCAAGTTACCTTAGTACCTGATCCTCCCGATGTTTTAACTTCAAATGCAGGTTGGGATACTATTAAGCATCAAGCTTTTTTAAAATCTGTTATTCACAAGTTTAAAGATGCTGGTGTTAGAACATCGATTTTTGTAGATACTAAGCTAAAGAATATAGAAGGTGCAGTAGGTACAAGAACCGATAGAATTGAGCTATACACTGAGCCTTATGCCGATAATTATCCTAGCAATAAAGAAGCTGCTATCGCCGACTTTGTTGTTGCGGCGGATAAGGCTAAAGAACTAGGTTTAGGAATTAATGCAGGACACGATTTATCTTTGGATAATTTAGCTTACTTTAATGAACAGATTCCTTTTCTGGACGAAGTTTCTATTGGTCATGCTCTTATTTCGGATGCCTTATACTTGGGTTTAGAAAACGTTATTCAGTTATACAAAAGACTGCTTATTGCCGAGAAATAGCATGAAACTTTTCTACCGAAAAATAGGTGAGCATAAACCTGTACTAATCATTTTGCATGGTTTATATGGTGCATCTGATAATTGGATGAGTATTGCTAAAACTTGGTCTACAAATTATGAGATTTTTCTAGTCGATTTACGAAATCACGGACAATCTCCGCATAGTAATATACACAGTTATAAGGCTATGCGTGACGATATTCTCAAATTAATGAATGATTGTAAAATTAAAAAAGCAATTGTTCTAGGACATTCAATGGGAGGGAAAGTGGCTATGCGATTAGCAATGGATAATCCTGAACGTATCAATAATCTGATTGTGGTTGATATTGCGCCGAAAAATTATGAGTTAATCAATGATCAGAATGTATCAAAACATCAGAAAATTTTGAAAGGAATGCTCGCTTTAGATTTAAAGCTTCTAAAAAGACGTAAAGATATTAGTCAGCTATTAAGTGCCTCAATTAGCAACGAAAAAACTAAACAGTTTATTATGAAAAATTTAAAACGTAATAAAGATCAAAGTTTTTCGTGGAAATTAAATGTAGAAACTATCAATAAAGAGATTTTAAATATTACCAAGGGTTTTTCGGAGAACGAGATTAAAAAAAACATCAGTGGGTTTCCTGTTCTTTTTATTAAAGGTGAAAAATCTAATTATATTTTGGAAGAAGATTATAAGCAAATTTTAGATATTTTCCCAACAGCAGAATTTGAAGTTATAAGAAATGCAGGACATTGGATTCATGCAGAGCAACCAGAAATTATCTCAACCTTAGTTAAAGGTTTTTTAGAGGAATAATATATTTCTTTTGTTAATTAATAGGCTAATAAGTTTTCTTAGGCTTACCTTTTGTACTACAAATTTTCAAATAAATTTGTTTCAAAATAAATTCATACAATATGAGGACTCCTTTTTGGCTTATCGTCAGTTTTATTCTAATCACAATTAGTAGTTTTTCGCAAATTACTCGCCAAGAGTATATCGATAAATATAAAGATTTAGCTATTAGAGAAATGAACCGTGTGGGTATTCCTGCAAGTATTACTCTTGCACAAGGATTATTGGAATCTGCCAATGGAAACTCTCGTATAGCAGTTAAAGCCAACAATCATTTTGGAATTAAATGTCATTCTTCTTGGACTGGAAAAACAATTCGTAGAGATGATGATAAAAAAAATGAATGCTTTAGGAAATACAAAACAGCCTACGATTCTTATATGGATCATTCTAATTTTCTAACTAAAGGACCACGTTATGCTTTTTTGTTCGAATACAAAACAACCGATTACAAAAAATGGGCAAAAGGTTTAAAAAAGGCAGGTTATGCAACAAGTAACACCTATGCTTCTCGATTAATTAAGATTATTGAAGATAATAAACTTTACCTGTACGATACTAACAATAATGCAATAGCACAAAAAAATAATCCTACAATAAAAGAAAAAAAGAACCGAAAAACACGAAGAATACGAAAGACAAAAGAGGACTATGCGATACAACTTGGTCGTAAAATAAAAACCAACAACAGAGTTAAATTTATTGTTGCCAAAAAAGGTGATTCTTATACCAAGCTCATCGATGAATTTCAATTGCTTAGATTCGAATTATACCACTATAATGATGCTAAAAAAGGCGATAAAATAAAAACAGGAGATATTGTCTATCTTCAGCCTAAACGAAATAAAAGTGAAAAAGGGAAAGATTTTCATACTGTTAAAAAAGGAGAAAGTATAAAATCTATCTCGCAGAAATATGCCATAAAATCAAAAAAACTCAGAAAACGAAATCATTTAGAGAAGACTGAAAAATTAAAAGTAGGACAGAAGCTTAAATTAAGATAAAAAGAAAGCAGTCTACATTAGTAAACTGCTTTAAACAAACTATGAGAAACTCTTATTAGTATTTGAGAAAACTAATAAGAATACAAATATACATATATATATTTCTTCTATAATAAATTAGCTTTTTTTTTGACCAAAGATGTCAATCAATTGATTAATTGCGAAACCATTCCGTAATAATTATTCTAAAAATAATCTTTCATTCTTTGGAAAAAACCTTTTTCTTCGTGCGATGGATTGGGTTTAAAACTGCTAGAATTCTTTAACTTTTCTATTATCTTTTGTTCCTCTTTAGAAACTTTCTTGGGAATCCAAACATTTATTTTCACTAACAAATCTCCAGTTCCATATCTGTTTACATCTGGTAATCCTTTTCCTTTCAATCTTAATATTTTTCCTGATTGAGTTCCTGAATCGATTCTAACTTTTACTTTTCCGTCTATAGTTGGAATCTCAACTGCTACACCTAAAATAGATTCTGGCACTGAAATAAATAAATTATACAATAAATTATTCCCATCTCGAATTAACTCTGGGTGCTTTTCTTCTTCTATTAACACTAATAAATCACCATTTACACCACCTCTTCGTGCTGCATTTCCCTTACCCGAAACAGAAAGCTGCATTCCTTCTTCTACTCCAGCAGGAATATTTATTGAAATGACTTCTTGCGAAGACATTAGTCCTTCGCCATGACACTTAGTACATTTTGCAGTAATTACTTTTCCATCGCCACCACAAGTGGGACAAACAGAAGCTGTTTGTACCTGTCCTAGTATGGTTTGTTGTACACGAGTAACCTGCCCCGCTCCATTACAAGTTGTACAAGTCGAATGGCTATGTTCATCTTTTGCTCCTGAGCCATTACAAGCATCACAAGCTACTTTCTTATTAACTTTTATCTTCTTTTCTACTCCTTTAGCAATTTCGCTTAAAGTCAATTTTACACGAACACGTAAATTCGAGCCTTTATTAACACGCTGACGCCTTCCGCCACCTCCAAAACCGCCACCAGAAAATCCACCACCAAAATGACCTCCAAATATATCACCAAAGTTCGAAAAAATATCTTCCATATTGAAGCCTCCGCCACCAAAGCCTCCGCCACCTCCAGCAGCACCGCTCATTCCTGCATGTCCAAACTGATCGTAACGTGCTCTTTTGTCATCGTTACTCAACACTTCGTATGCTTCGGCAGCCTCTTTAAATTTTTCTTCGGCTTCTTTATTATCTGGGTTTTTATCTGGATGATATTTAATAGCCATCTTTCGATAAGCTTTTTTCAATTCTACTTTATCAGCAGATTTACTAACTCCTAAAACCTCGTAATAATCTCTTTTCGACATATCCTAATTTTCTGTAATTCCAATATTATTCTCCAACTACGACTTTTGCAAATCGCATAACTTTATCGTTGTGTAAGTATCCTTTCTCTATTACATCAACCACTTTCCCTTTTAAATCTTCTTCTGGTGCTGGTATTTTGGTTAAGGCCTCATGAAAATCTGTATCAAACTCTTTACCTTTAGCCTCCATAGACTTAACACCTTTTTTTTCAAGAAAGTCTTTAAACGAGTTGTATATCAGATCGATACCTTCTCTAACAGCAGCGATATCTTCTGTTTTGGAACTAGCATCAATCGCTCTCTCAAAATTATCTATTACAGGAAGTAAGGCTTGTAAGATATCTGCTCCACCCGATTTCATCAGCTCAATCTTTTCGTTTAATGTTCGCTTTCGATAATTGTCGAATTCAGCCTGTAAACGAATATGCTTATCTGTAATCTCTGCCAACTTTTCGCCAAGCTCCTCTATCTGCACTGACTTATCGTCAGCCTTTTTAACTTTGGCTTTTTTAGTTGTCTTGGCTTTTTTAGTTTTAGTATCTTTTATCTCTTGAGTTTTATCTTCTTTCTTTGTTTTCATGCTAAAATATTTTTTGTTCTTACGCGCAATTTCCAACAATATTGCCAAAGCATTTTTTTTGCCATTCTGACAGCACAAAACTACATATTGTAATCAAGAATTATTAACTTTGGAACTATTGTTTAATTCTAAAAATAAAAAATATGCAATCACACGAAGTAGATTATAAAATTATAGGACATGATATACAAATGGTCGAAATAGAGCTAGACCCTCAAGAAACAGTGATAGCTGAAGCAGGTGCGATGCTATATATGCGAGAAGGTATTGAGTTTGAAACTAAAATGGGCGATGGTTCAAATCCCAATCAAGGTTTCTTTGGTAAACTTGGTTCTATGGCAAGTCGTGCTATTTCTGGGGAATCGTTGTTTATGACTCATTTTACACATAGAGGTATAGGAAAATCACAAGTGGCTTTCTCTGCTCCTTATCCAGGTACTATTATTCCAGTAGATTTAAAAAAAACTGGAGGCTCACTTATTGTTCAAAAAGATGGCTTTTTATGTGCAGCTTTAGGCACCAAAATATCAATGTATTTTAACAAAAAATTAGGTGCTGGATTTTTTGGCGGTGAGGGTTTTATCTTACAAAAAATACAAGGAGATGGATTAGCCTTTGTTCATGCAGGAGGAACTCTAATTGAGCATAACCTACAAAATGAAACGATTCGTGTAGATACAGGTTGCGTTGTTGCTTTCGAAGAATCAATAGACTTTAGCATAGAAACTTCTGGTGGCCTAAAATCAATGATGTTTGGTGGTGAGGGTATTTTCTTATCTACCTTAAGAGGGACAGGTAAAGTTTGGTTACAGTCTATGCCATTTAGCAAATTGGTTCAAGCAATATCACCTGGTAGTCCAGAATCTAAAAGAGGCAAAAGTTCAATGATTGGGGGATTATTAGATTAATAAGTTTAAATGATAAAAAAAGCCGATAAAATTAATTTATTTCTGTTTGCATAGGAGTAATTAATAAAATATATAAGTACGATTAATTGGTGTTGCTTTAATAATAGATTACTTTGAAAAAAAACATAACTACAATATTATTGATTATATTTATTGTTTTTACAGTATCTTCTCAAAATTCTGATGATAATAACAAATACTATAAAGCAAAAACTAATATAGAAAATGCAATGCCTGATTTAGCAATGCCTGATTTATTCTTTTTATTAAAAAATAATAATATATCGAATTCTTTTAGAGACTCCATAAAAATATTACTTGTTGAAGGGTATAGACAAAAGAAAGATTTTGAAAAAGGCGTAAATATGTTATATGAAATATTTCCAAATTCTATAAATAACAAATATACAAAAGCAAGAGCATATAATAGATTAGCAGCTCTTTATGATGAGTGGTATTTATTTGGAGAAAGTAGATTTGATTCAACTATTAAATATTCAAATAAATGTATTCAGATAGCAAAAAAGAATAACTATACAAAATTATTAGCATCATCACAAAATGAATTAGGATATTTATTTTGCAAGTTTAATAAACTTGAAGAAGCTGAAAAACTTCTGTTAAATGCTCATAATATTTTTCAAAAAAATAAACTTCTTTTATATTCGGCCAATGTCTCAATTAACCTAAGTAATCTATATGTTAAAAAGAAAGATTATGAAAAAGCATTGAAGATTGTCGATGAATCGTGTACAAAGATTGACCTAGAAAAGAATCGAAATATGTTTATGCGTTTGTATCTCCAAAAAGCATCAGTTTACGAAAAATGGGGAAAAGCAGATTCGGCACTTAAATATATGAATAAAGGTAGAATTGCTCAAAAACACTTTTTTCTCGATAAGATGGATAAGCGGGTCTACGAAATGTCTGCCAAATACGAATTACAACAAAAAGAACATAGAATTGAACAACAAAGACTTCTAAATTTTAAAAAGCAGAAAGAGAACCGTTATCTAATTATTCTTATTACAGCATTATTTATTATTTTTATAATTAGTGTAATTGTTTTTTATTTAATTAGAAAAACTTTAAAACAAAAAAATAATTTAAAAGAAATTGATAATCAATTATTGAATGAACGTATTGCACATAAAAACAAAGAGCTTTCAACTGCCATTGCTCATTCTGTTTCCTATAACGAAGTCCTTGAATCTGTAAAAAAAGCATTGTCATCTAAAGATAAAGAAGATACTATTAAAATAATTAATGCCAATATTAACACCGAGCAAAATTGGCAAAGATTTCTTCTTAATTTCAATCAATTGTATCCAAATTTCTTTTCTAATTTGAAAATGGCTCACCCCAATTTAACAGAGAGTGAAACCAAATTGTCTGCTTTATTAAAGATGAATTTAAAATCGAGAGAAATTGCAGGTGTTTTAAACATTGCTCTGACTTCAGTAAACAAGAATCGTCAACGCCTACGAAAAAAACTAAACCTACAAGCTGAGATGGATATAAATCTGTATTTATCTAAGTTGCAAAAATAACACTTCTTGTATTAGTCATAATAATAGATGGTTAAGGTCTATTTTGCAAGATAATTTTTAACACTGTCTTATATATTGTCCTACTGTTTATTTAGGTTTTTACACCTTCTGTAAGGTATCTTTGAAGTCAAAGTTTAATAATACCGCTATTTATGCAAATAAAAAATATTTTATTAGGATTCTTAATGTTATTCGTATTACTAGCTTATACTCAAGATTATCGATATATCAATACTATTTTTGGTAGTTCTACGCTTATAAGTGATGTCCAATATGCAAGTGCATCAGCTCTGAATAACCCTTATTCAGATGAGTCGTCAACTACTGTAACAAATCTTTTAATGGATATTTATCAACCAGCAGGAGATGTCTTAACCAACAGACCTGTAATTGTTTTTGCCCATGGTGGTGGTTTTGTAGATGGAAACAAAAATGTAGATGACATGACTGCTTTTTGCGACACTTTTGCTCGCAAAGGATATGTTACAGTTTCGATAGATTATAGGCAGGGTGTAGAAGTCGTTGATAATGGAGACATGCATTATACCCGAGCTGCGTATAGAGGCCTACAAGATGGACGTTCTGCGATACGGTTTTTGAGAGCAAATGCAGCGACTTATGGAATTGATCCAAATAGAATCTATTGGGGAGGTAATTCAGCTGGTTCATTTATAGGGCTCAATAGTATATTTATGGAAGATGCTGAAAAACCAGATGATGCCGCAGCTGTAAGCTATACTATTACTATATTGGGTGTGCCAACAAATTACACAGGTCCCGATTTAGGGAGTCTAGATATTGGAGATAATTTAACAGAAAGTGGAATTCCAAATGCTGTTATGGCCTGCTGGGGCGGTGTAGCAGATACGCTTGCAATAAATACCATTAATAGCACACCTGTATTTTTAATTCATGGAACGGCAGACCAAATTGTTCCTTTCAATTCTGGAGCCCCATTTGGTTTAAGTGGGATTTCTTCAGTATATGGTAGTAATTCAATAGGCATACGATTAAATACAATTGACTTACCTGCACATATGACTTATTTTGTTTCAGGAGAAGACCACGAATTTTATGGCGTAAACAATGGAGATTGGACCGATGGTGAAGGAGGAAACGAATATTGGGACACAGTAGTAACAAAAGCAACATTATTCTACTGGTTGCAACATAAACCTATAGCAGATTTCACCTATATAAGCAATAGCTTAGATCTAGATTTTTCAGACGCTAGTGTCGGAGCATTATCTTGGCGTTGGGATTTTGGCGATGGAACAATAAGTTCACTTCAAAATCCTCAACATACATTCTCAACTACGGGCAATTATTCTGTGAGCTTATACATAGAAAATGAAATAAATTCTTGGGATACCATATCATACAATATTTCTGTAGATACAGATATTAGTGTTGTAGAAACGAATAATTCACAAGTGCAAATATACCCAAACCCAAGTACTTTACAATTAATAATTGATAATGGAGAAATAATAATTAAAAACATACAGGTATACAATATTGCAGGTAAACTTATTGAAGAATTTAGAATTAAGGATTCAAAATATATAATTTCAATGGAAACTTGGGAAACAGGAATTTATTATTTAAGAATACAGACAGACAAAAAAATAATAGCAGAAAAGATTATAAAGGAATAATAATAAATATATAATTATGAAAAACAATTTACTACGTATCCTAATAGCTATAATAATAGTTTTGGGAAACTTTCAAAGCATTTTTGCTCAAACATGTATAAGTGATTGGCAGGATATTGATGCACCATATTACGCAACCGATTTCGAAAGAGATTCCTATGTTAGAATTAACTCTCCAAATACTACGGATGGGATGCAAAATTACATGGACGAAGATTTTACTTTGGAGTTTTGGGTTTATCCACAATGGAATAAAGATGAAGAAAAATATCATTTTATGTTTGGATATGGCCGCTGGGATGATGATTTTAATTCTTTTCTTGTTGCTTTTGAAAGTAAAGATGTAAGCGGATGGGCTATACGAGTTTCTGATGGAAACGATTCGGGAAGTAACACAGATTTAATGTGGGAAATGACTCGAACAGAATATGAAGAAGAGTGGAAAGAACAATGGAACCATATCACTATTACTTTTGATTCTCCCAGTAATACTGATGCAGATGGAACAGTTCGCTTATATGTAAATAATGAGTGGAAAAAGACTCAAACAGGTTTCGACTTAATTAGTTATTCTAGTAATGATGCTAATTATGACAGACAAACTTATTGCTATTGGGGAGAGGGACTAGGAAGTTCAAGCAGCGAAGATCACGATGAGTCATTTTATGGATATATGTCTGGTTTTAGATTATGGGATAAAGACCTAACCTTAGATGAAATGGGTTATATTTGGAATAAATCATTTGAGAGTGAAGGAACTTTTAACGATACTTGTAGTTATTTGCACGATCATTTAATTGTTAACGAACGTAGAACTTATTCTAGCTCAGATAACTACAATATATACTCAACTACAAATCCATCTTTAGGAATAGGAATGTATGAGTTTAATATGAATTCTAATTATAATCATTACCACCCCTCCAAACCACCAAAGGTTTTTAATCTTACAACATCTAAAACTTGTGATGAAAACAGATTAGATTGGGATAAAGATAATCATGGAACAGCATATGTATATAGAAAAAGAATAACATCTCCTGCCGAAAGTAATTTTACATTATTGTGTAGAACCAATTCTAACTATTACATAGATGAAAATATTGAAGATGCAATAGAGTACGAATACAAAGTTGAGAATAATTGGTATAATCATAGAGACCCTCTTAATTCAAATGAAGGGGTTTATTCATCAGAATACGAAACAGTATCAATGATTTCGAAGAGGTACGCTCAAGTTCAGAATTTTCAAATAGGAAATCAACTGTGTAATGGTGATGTATATTTAGAATGGCATTTGCTGGAGCTAACACCAAATGAATATAATATTCAATATAAAGTTGAAAATGGCTCATGGGCGACCCTTGAGAATGGAATTGCAAGTACAACATCAGATTATACGCATCATGTTAGTGTAGCAGATTATGGAAAATCAATAGCTTATAGAATTGATGGAGGAGGAGATGGTTGTACTAATTATAGTGCTATAGTATATAGTAGTGGTAATAAGCCTTGTACTAAAAATCCAGAAGCAGTTGTTTCCGATACTATTAATGGAAATATAAAGGTGACTTGGGACTTTGTTAACGACGATGGAGGAGGACCACCAACCGACTTCAAAATTTATAGAAGAGTAGGTCTTACCGGATCTTATGACCCTTTAGCCGATAATATTAGTGCAAACGATCGTGAATATATAGATGTTGAGGCATCGATGTGTGTAGATTATTACTACAAAGTAGAAGCTTACAACGATTGTAACAATAACGATGGAGGCTATGCTTCAACTGCTGATGCAACAAATCTGCCAGTTAAATTCGATAATGTTTTTACTTATGTAGAAAATTCGGAAACCAAATCATATTTTGATGCTTCTAAAGGCTATTATAATCAAAAAGTGACCGTTGAGTGGGAAGCCAATCCTAATAAAATAGGAGATATTGATACCTATGAAATCTACAGAAAGAGATCAGGAGAATCTTATACTTTATTAGCAACTATAAATAACCAAAATGCTAGTTTTTACGAAGATAATACAACCGAAGCTAACGAATTGTACGAATATTTAATTAGAGCCTTGGGTGATTGTGCAGGCACACAAACAATATCCGACTCTATTACAACTATTGGTTTTAGAACTAGCACAGGAATAGTTGCAGGAAAAATTACTTATCAAGGGGGTAATACTGTGGAAAATGCAGAAGTAAGAATCAGCTCTACAGAAAGTATCCAAGCCAATAGTTTAGAATTTGATGGACTAAATGATTATATGGGAACCGATGCCTTTGCAAATGATTCTTTAATGTATAAACCATTTTCAATAGATACTTGGATAAAACCAGAGTTGATGCAGTCTCAAGAAAAGAAAATTATCTTTTCAGGTTATTCAGGAATTATATATTTAGCACTAAAAAATATGCACCCAATATGTGGTATTAACGAACATATTATTGGAGGAACAGAGCCGGAAAACCCAATTGTTACAATAGAAAGCGACACTGCTCTTGAGGCAGGAACATGGTATCATTTAGCCATTAACTTTTTACCAAGTACAGGACAATTCCAACTGTACATTAATGGCGAATTGGAACAAGAAACTGTAGTGAATGATCCTATAGCAACCCTTATGGGGATAGGTGTCGATACATTAAATCTTCATGGCGCTTATCAATTAACTATTGGTTCTGCTAATGGAAACTCAAATTTCTATTCAGGATTAATGGATGAAATAAGAATCTGGCAAGAGTATAGAACCCCTGAAAAAATTCAAGCAGATTATATTCGTATTTTAGCTGGCGACGAACAGAATCTAAAAGGTTATTACCGTTTAGACGAAAGTTTTGGGTACGCAGCCTACGATATTTCTAAAAATGATGGAGAATTTAATAAGAAGCATCTTGAGATTCCTGTTGGAAGCGAAAGCGATTTTCCTGAATGGTCCGCTTCTGTACCTAGTTTTGAGCAGTTGCATCCTTCAGGAATAACCGATGCAAATGGAAATTACGTTATTAAAGGAATTCGTTACTCAGGTTCAGGAAATATTTTCCAAGTTAGTCCATTTTTAGGAGTTCATGAATTTAATCCTAATAATACTAATTTATTTATTGGAGATAGCGAACCCGTTCACAATAATATTGACTTTACCGATCAATCATCCTTTAGAGTAACCGGTTTTATTACTTATGAAAATACCAATATGCCTGTAGGTGGAGCATTTGTTAAAATAGATGGAAATTATATACAAGGAAGCAACAACCAAGCAGTTTTAACAAATGAAGATGGAGCTTTCGATATTCAAGTTCCTATTGGAGAGCATTATATTACAGTAGAAAAGCAAGGGCATACTTTTGTAGATGCCCATTATCCTCTTCAAGACAACGATACTACAATTAACAAACACTTCTTTAACGAACCTATTTATGATATCCGATTCTACGACAATACTACTGTTAAATTAGCAGGAAGAGTAGTTGGAGGAGCCGTAGAAGCAGCTAAAGGTCTAGGTTCTTTAAACAATCCTATTATAAATAATCTTGGTATTTGTAAAATTACTATTACTACCGATATGGGTTATATTTTGGATGTTGAAGATAATGACAGAACTGTTTTTGTTGTAAATACCGATTCAGCAACAGGAATGTACGAAATTAATCTTCCTCCAGAAGTATATAAAATTGATACAGTAAAGGTTAATAGCACCTATAATTTCTTAGATGGAGAATCAGAGATTATTAGCTTGAGCGACTGTTTCCAATTACAATACACCGTAGATACTAATACTACAGACGAAGGTGTGCTTGAAGAGGATTCTGTCTACTCTTATAACTTAGAAAAATCATGGGTTTGGCGTTCAACACCACAAATATCGGTCGATAATTTAGAAGGCACTAAATTTATAGGAGATTCAGAATATATTGTTTCTGTTGGTAGTGACCAGCAAGATACAATACAAATAGCAAGTATGGTGGCCGATACAGCAAATTATGTTTTTGGCAAGCCTATTTATTCGATGGGTAGAAAATATAATTTATTAATATCAGCCTTTGAAGTTTACGACAATGGTACAGAAATAGACACGGTAGTTGTTAGTGATGGAGAGGTACACATTATTAACGAATGCGCCAACAATACCAATTTGGTAACTTTAGGATTTAACGAAGAGGGTCAAAGTTTATACCAATTCTTTGGAGGATTCCCTAACCTTTCTGCACCATATACAAGAAAACTAGAAATTAAATTACAAGTAGGTGACACCTATTACGATTGGGCACAATCACCTCTTTATGGGTATGTATCAGGAAATATTCCAACAGGAAGTAATTTTGTAACCGAAGGTCCTACAAATATCGATTTTGTACTTAGAGACCCTCCTGGCTCCGATAGCTATTCTTATTTAGAACAAGGAATGTCAATTACCAAAACAAGTACTACCGAAACATCTCACGAAGAGTCGGGAAGCTATAATTTAGCATACCATTTAGGCAGTAAGGTAGAGGTAGTTGCTGGTTCTCCATTCTTCTCTGTAGTTTCAGAATTAGAAAGTGATAACAATATTACAGTAGGTTTTGAACATTCCGAAAATTGGGGAAACTCGTACGAAGAAACAGAAACTATTACTTTCAATCAAACATTCTCTACCAGTGGCGACCCTGCCTATGTGGGAGAAATGGGAGATTTATTCTTAGGACACGGTAACAATATTATTTTTGGGCTATCCAATTTTATACAAATCTTAAGTATCGATAATGTTCCAACAGGAGGAGAAACCATTGAAGATACGGTTACCATAAATGGACAAGATTATACTATTGGAAAGAAAACAGGATTAAATATGGGCAAAGAGGTTTCAACAACCTTTATTTATACCCAAAACCATATCGAAAACTATCTAATTCCTAATCTTCAGATGCTAAGAAATATGGTTTACGATAGTAATGACCAATATTATACCGCAGTATTTAATGAGGTAGATGACGAAAAATTCTTAACCAATAACGACGATTATTTTATTTGGGGTTCAGATACCAGTCAAAACAAATACAATGGTCCAAGTTATGTTTTTAACCCAAATGGTGACGACCTAATAGATTCGGTTAGATATTATAACAATCAGATAAACGCATGGATTCAAGTGTTAAGAGATAACGAATATGCAAAATTGAATAGTGAGGATGACGACAATTTCCCATCTAATATTTCTTTTGATGCAGGAGCGGAATACGAAGCTAGTGTAGAAAGAGAGAACGGAGTAGCATCGGAAAGTTCATTTGAATTTACACTTTCTCCTTCATTATCGTCAGAAGTTGGTTTTACAGCTAACGGGTTTGGCCTTAGTTTCGAATTAGAAGAAACCTACACCTACGAAGAAGAAAATAGTTCTGCTACAGAAGAAACCAATACCGAAACCATTGGATTTGTGTTAGCCGATGGCGACCAAGGCGATTATTTCTCTGTAGATATTAGAAAAGATGCAGTAGGAGGTTTTGGACCAATCTTCGCTACCGTTGGAGGTCAATCAGCTTGTCCTTACGAAGGAGCAACTTACACCGATTATTACGAGCCTGGAACTTTATTATCGCAAGCAACTATGCAAATAGAAGTGCCAAATATTACAGTAGATAACAATATAGTAGCAGGTGTTCCAGAAACCGATGCTGCAGTGTTTAATATAGAGATGTCTAATAATTCGCAAACGGGAGACGATGTTTGGTACGAACTTTATGTTGAACCAACCTCAAACCCAAACGGAGCTATTATTAAAATGGATGGAGCACCTATTTCAGGTAATTCAGTAGCAATTTTAGTCCCAGCAGGACAAACTGTTTACAAAGCCTTAACAGTAGAAAAAGGGCAGTTAGATATAAATGAATATGAGAATATGCAAATTATTCTACATTCAGAATGTCAGTACGACCCAACCGATGATGTGGATGATATTGCAGATACAGTATTGATATCGGCATATTTTACACCGGCTTGTACCGAAGTGGAATTCGCACAGATTTATGACAATTGGACTGCTAATTATTATAATAACGATACTCTAAGTTTTAATATTACAGGATACAATATTAATAGCAGTAAATTTGAATCTATTTCGTTCCAATATGCTGTTCCTGGTGGACCTCGAACAACAAAAATGGTATTCTATAAAACAGAGGCTGATTTTAATGCTGCCTCGGAACCCAAAACTTGGATTAATGGAAGTCCAACTATGAATTATAATTTCCCTCTGGGAAGTATAATCGATGGTAATTATCAATTGTATCTTAAAACAACCTGTAACGATGGTTCAGAGTTTGTTACAGAGCCATTAAATGGAATAATCGATAGAGTTATTCCTGCTCCATTTGGAACACCTCAACCTGCCGATGGAATCTTGTCTTACGGAGAAGATATTTCGGTTCAGTTTAACGAGCCCATCAATTCAGGCGATTTATACTCACATATCGATTATGTAGATGTTCGAGGTATGACTAATGGCACAGATTTAACCGATAATCCAACTCTCTTACACGATGCCTCTATCCATTTCGATGGAATAGAAAATAACTTGGAAATTAATCACGTCAATTTAGACCATACCAACTTTACTATCGAGTTTTGGGCTAAGCGAGATGCGATAAATACAAGAAGTAATCTATTAACACTAGGAATACCTTCGCAAGGAGGACTTTGGGTAGGATTTGATGAAACTAATCATTTTGTAATCGAAATCGATGGGCAAACTATTACCTCAACAGAGGCTTACACTAATATTGGTAATTGGTCATTCTATTCACTCGTATATAATCAAGGCGACGATATTAATGAGCAAGGTTTCAATATATATATCTTAAGCGATGCTGGTGGCACACCAGAAGTTCACGAGCTAGATGTATATTCTTCGCTTGAAGGAAGTTTATCTGTGGCTTATTGTTCGGAAGACGGCTCAGCCTTCAACGGAAATATTCACGAACTAAGAATTTGGAATTATGCAAGAAACTCTGTCGAAATTGCTGCTCAAAAAGGGCAGATTCTAAACGGATACGAAGAAGGATTGTATAGCTTATGGCCAATGAACGAAGCTTCGGGAACTGTCGCTAAAGATATTGCTTTTGGTAGAAATGCTACTGTAAATGCAACTTGGCAAGTCAGTAGAAATTCCAAGGCTCTAGCTCTAAATGGAACAAATGTATTATCTGTTCCTGCAGGACAAATGGCTTTTAGTAGCCAGTCTGACTTTACAGTTGAGTTTTGGTATAAAATGGCAGTGCCAACTTCTAATGCAACCTTATTATCGAATGGAAATCCAAACCAAGAATCAAATATTAATTCTTGGAATATTACAGCAACAAGTTCTGGAGAATTTGTAATTAGCAATAATGGAACAGATGTTACTATTAATGCTCAAGATTATTTAGACAATCAGTGGCATCATTTTGCTATGAGTATGAACAGAATAGGTTATTTATCGTTTTATTTCGATGGTGAATTGGTAGAAACGCAGTCTGTTTCTTCTTTCGAAGGATTTGGTTCAGGTCGATTAATTGCCGGTGCTCGTTGGTACAATTTATCGATGATAGATTATTACGATCAATATACGACTGGAACAATGGACGAAATTCGAGTTTGGAATTCCGCAAGAACACATTCACAAATTCAACGATATATGAATCATACCCTTAAAGGAGACGAATTTGGATTAAAAGCATATTTCCCATTCGAAGATGTCACCATTGCAGACCCAAGTATCTCTAACGAAAATTCTGGCAACTTTACTATGGATACCATAGGGGTTGCAGGAGACACTTTATTGGCTTCTCAATATTTCACAACAGAAAGTCCAAATATGAAGTTGCAACGACCAGAAGTTTCAATTCCTCATACTTATATTATTAATAACGATCAAGTCATTATCACTCCAAATATTGAGGCTAATTTAATCGAGAATCAGATTTTAGATGTTTCCATAAAACGGGTTAAAGATATGAACAATAATATGATGGCTTCGACCTTAACTTGGAATGCATTTATAGATAAAAACCAAGTGGTTTGGGATATGCAAAATTTACAAATCTCTAAGTTTGTGGAAGAAGATACTACAGTTGTTGTCAATATTCAAAACAAAAGTGGAATAAACGAGAGTTATACTATTTCTAATATCCCTTCGTGGATGGAAGTTTCGCCAAACTCAGGTAATTTATCTCCGTTAGAAACGGAACAAATAGAAATAACTATTAAACCAGAATTAAATATTGGTTCATACCAAACCGATATTAACCTGGTAGCTTCAATGGATTTCAATGAGCGTCTAGGTATTTCTGTTCAAGTTAATGGACACGCTCCAGATTGGACAGTTGAGCCTGCCGATTATTCAAATACAGCTAATATTATTGGACAATTAAGTATCGGAAATATTTTGTCGACAGACGAAAACGATATTGTAGCTTGTTTTGTTGGAGACGAATGTAGAGGTGTTTCAAATGTTCAATATTTCGAAGACGGAAATATGTACTTAGTATTTATGAATATTTATGCCAATACCAATGGAGAAGTAATAAGCTTTAAAGTTTATGATGCTAGTACAGGTGATGTTTAT
>Ga0256842_1000537_pt1 | contig 33424 bp, 33 predicted proteins | sample 4559240metaG_FD_185973 | JGI IMG/M metagenome (GOLD analysis project Ga0256842, IMG submission 185973) | Hydrothermal vent microbial communities from Guaymas Basin, Mexico - 4559-240 | ecosystem: Environmental > Aquatic > Marine > Hydrothermal vents | place: Mexico: Guaymas Basin | collected...
AGTAAGCTGTAATATTTTATGAAGTCTTTCATCTTCAGGCATTGAAGTGTCTTTAAGAACTTTATCGTATTCGTCAATTACTTTTTCCCACTCTTTTTTGGCTTTTTCTAAATTTTTGAAAAGTTCATTAATTCTTTTTTCACGAAGAGAGATTTTTTTATTCTTTTTACCTTCTTTCGTATCCTCATCTTCCACTTCTTCTTCTTCAACAAAATTTTTAAAAAGTTCTTTTACTCTTCTTTCCCTGTTTAAAAGAGGCTCTTTATATTTTAATACCAAATCGATTAAAAAAGGAATCGAACAAATAGCATCAAGAATAATTTCTTCTCCAAGCTGAATTCTTCTAAAAATTTCAACCTCTTCATCTTTATCTAAAAGAGGTATATGCCCCATTTCCCTTAGATACATTCTAACAGGGCTGTCCGAGCGGCTCCATTCAAGAAGTTCTTTATCTTTTAAAATATCTTCAGCAAGTTCTTCTTTTTTTCTCTCACGCTCTTCTTCATTTTTTACTACGTCTTCTAAATTTTTAAGTTTAGCAACCTCAGCTGCTGTCATAAGTCTGATATTATTTTCTTTAGCAAGCTCTAAAATTTCTTTGGTTTCTTTTTTAGTAGGAGCTTTAGGTAATAAATTTACAATACTCTCATAAGTAACAATTCCGTTTTTATTGTCTTTAAATAGTTTTACAAGTTCTTTTGGAAGTGCCATTAAATCTCCTTAAAGTTTTGGGTGAAGAAGTTAAAATTCAAAAAATTCTAAATTCTTTACCTAAGGTAAGCTGTAATTATACCATAAATTAATCCAATTTGTTTTGGAACGTTTTTTGCTTATTATAAACAAAAAAGGTTAAGGTATGATTAACGGATATTACGGTGCCACAGGGGCGATGGTAACCCAGTTTAACAGATTAAACGTAATCTCAAACAATCTCGCCAACGTAAATACTGACGGCTTTAAACAAGACGATATTATAATCGGCAGTTTCGAGAGACTATTTAGTGAAAAAAGAGATATTCTGCCGCTTGAAAACAATACAAAAGAAGCGGCTAAATTTATCAACAGAAGTCTAAATAAAGTTCCTCAGGTTGTAGAAGAATATACGAACTTTTCTCTCGGGAATATGCTAAAAACATCAAATCCTTTAGACGTGGCGCTCCAAAAACAAAATAGTTTTTTTGTAATCAATACTCAAACCGGAGAAAAACTAACTCGAGCCGGAAATTTCAATCTTGACGCTAATGGTTATCTGGTAACTAAAGAAGGTTATAGGGTTTTAGACATTAAAAACAGACCTATTCAAATACCGCTTAATGCAAAAAATATAACTATCGATAAAAATGCAAACATTTATGCTGATAATGAAAAAATAGCAACTTTCAAAATAGTGAGTATCGATGATTTGAACACGATTAAAAAAATAGGAAACAAAATGTGGGATTTTGTCCCGGGAAGTGAAAAAATAGACACGCTCAATACTACAGTCCAAGGCTTTTTAGAAAAATCAAACGTAAATGTCGTCAAAGAGATGACGGAACTTATAGAAACAAACAGACTCGTAGAACAATATCAAAAAGTTATGACAACGTTTATGGATGATTTAAACAGAGACGCTATAGAAAAACTGGCAAACGTCAGAGTTTAGGAATAGATTTTGCTTTTTATAAATAGAATTTTCAAAAAGGATCAAAAATGGTAAGAAGTCTTTATACTGCCGCAACCGGAATGATGTCACAACAGATGCAAATCGACGTAGTATCAAACAACATATCAAACGTAAATACGATAGGATACAAAAAGCAAAGAGCCGAATTTGCGGATCTTTTTTATCAGACGATGGAATATGCGGGAACTTCTACATCTACAACCACCCAATCTCCTACCGGGATAAACGTAGGGCTCGGGGTAAGACCTACAGCGGTTACCAAAATATTCACGCAGGGAAATTTAAAACAAACAAACAATAATTTAGACCTGGCGATACAAGGAGACGGTTTTTTTCAAATCCAGTTACCTGACGGAAGAATAGCCTATACAAGAGACGGGGCGTTCAAACTTGACTCCGAAGGAAACATAGTCACAAGTGACGGCTACAAACTTATACCTGAAATCACCCTTCCGCCTACAACAGTTCAAGTTTCAATAGGCACCGACGGAACAGTAAGTATTCTTGAAGCCGGACAAACTCAAATGCAACAAATAGGTCAAATACAGCTTGCCAAATTCATTAATCCGGCGGGACTTCATTCTCTTGGAAGCAACCTTTATATAAACACTTCCGCTTCAGGCGATCCTATCGTAAGTAATCCCGGAATAGACGGGCTCGGCGAAATAAGACAGGGCTTTATTGAAATGAGCAACGTACAATTAGTCGAAGAAATGACGGATTTAATTACCGGACAAAGAGCATATGACGCGGCAAGTAAAGCCATTATGACCAGTGATGAAATGCTACAGACGGTTAACAATCTTAAGCGTTAACCTCTTTTTTTAATTTCAATTCCATAATACAATGAAAAAACATAATAATCGCAAAAAAAGGCGCAAAAAAATTAACTATCGGTAAAAAATTAAAACTTGCGGCAATCACCGCTATTAAAATGGTTTTAAGTTCGTGTTTTTTAAGCTCTTCAAACTCCTCTTTTGAACAATACTCTTTACATACGAAATATAAAAACGAATCATGATAAAGTTTTGTCCATAAAAACCACTGTACGCCGATATTTATTACCGGTATAAAAAACAAAGGAAAAAGAATCATAAAAAGAGCCAAAAACATTAAAATATCTTTGATTATTACTCTTTTTAGCGCAAATTTATCTTCTGTATTTATTTCGACATCAGGATATTCAAGTTCCCTTATCGCCTCCAAAAACGGTTTGGCAAAAATAAAAATAATCCCGAACAAACTAAGTATAAAAAGATTATAAAAAATATAAACCGCCACTATTGCCCCTACTCCTTTTGAAACGGTATCAAAAGGCAGGAGAGTTAGAAATTTTTGAACTTCCGTATTGATATAATCCCACTCGCTTACGAATATTACGGCATAAAAAACAGAAAAAAACAAAATTGTTATCAAGATATAAAAATAGTATCCGACTTCTTTGAATTTTCTTAATAATAAAGGTCCCAAAAGAGCCGTCACAAAAGCAAAACTCACGACCACACTTATGAACCATAGAAAAAAAAGAATGAAAAAGGCTCCGTTAAGTCTTAAAATACTAAAAGGTACCCATGAAATTATAAAATTGGCAAACGTTATAATCTGATTCCAAAAAAGGCTCAAAAGCAACAGATAAAATAAAAACAGAGGAAGAGCTGAAATTAATACCGCTTTTAATATTTCCTGATTGAATAAATCCCTGAAAGACTTTACCAGACATGACGTTATTTTCATTTTTTCTCCTTTTGTGTTATTATATATCAAATTTAAAATATAGGGTAATTTTTGATAAAATTTCATCAAAAAGGTTTTATATGAACGTTATTACAGGAAGAGTATGGAAATTTGGAGATAATATTGATACTGATTTAATTATTCCGGCAAGATATCTTAATACGTCCGATCCTCATGAACTCGCCAAACATGTAATGGAAGACGCTGATCCGGAATTTCCTAAAAAAGTAAGACCCGGGGACATTATTGTAGCGGGATATAATTTCGGAAGCGGAAGCAGCCGCGAACATGCGCCTATCGCATTAAAAGCCGCAGGGGTAGCGGCGGTAATAGCCAAAAGTTTTGCCAGAATTTTTTACAGAAACAGTTTTAATATGGGACTGCCGATTTTCGAACTTCTTGAAAGTGACGAAATAAATGAAGGTGATTTGGTTAAAATCGACCTTGATAAAGGAATCGTTCATAATATCGATACGGGCAAAGAATACAAATTCGCGCCGATTCCTCCTTTTATGCAAGAATTAATAGCAGCGGGAGGGCTTATAAATTATGCCAAAGAAATTATAAAGGAAAACAATGAAAAATTATAAAATCGCTGTTTTAAAAGGCGACGGTATCGGTCCTGAAATCGTTGATGAGGCTATTAAAGTTCTTGACGCAGTTGCTGGAAAAGAAGGATTTGGTGTTGAATATAACGAATATCTTTTAGGCGGTGCGGCAGTTGATGTTTTTGATAATCCATGTCCTGAGGAAACTATAAAAGGTTGTATGAATTCCGACGCGGTGCTTTTTGGTGCTATCGGAGGACCGAAATGGGACAATCTTCCTAAAGAAAAACGTCCTGAATCCGGTCTGCTTAAACTCAGAAAATCTTTAGGACTTTTTGCTAATATAAGACCTGCGATGATTTTTGATGAGCTTGTAAACGCCTCAAGTCTGAAACCGGAAGTAATTAAAGGTGTGGATTTAACTGTAGTAAGAGAACTGACAGGCGGAATTTATTTCGGTGAACCGAGATATAAAGATGACAATAAAGCTTATAATACTATGATTTATACAAGAGATGAAATTGAAAGAATCGCTCATGTGGCATTTAAAGAAGCCCAAAAAAGAAGAAAAAAAGTAACGTCTGTAGATAAGGCGAACGTACTTGAAGTTAGTGAACTTTGGAGAGAAGTCGTAGAAGAAGTGGCAAAAGATTATCCTGAGGTCGAACTCGAGCATATGTATGTGGATAATGCGGCCATGCAGCTTGTAAGAGATCCTAAACAGTTCGATGTGATTTTAACAGGAAATATTTTCGGTGATATCTTAAGTGATGAAGCAAGTATGATTGTAGGAAGTATAGGACTTCTTCCAAGTGCCAGCATAGGTGGGAAAGTGGGACTTTTCGAGCCTATTCACGGAAGTGCTCCAGATATTGCGGGACAAGGGATTGCCAATCCTATTGCTACGATACTGAGTGCCGCTATGATGCTTGATTATTTAGGTGAAGAAAAAGGTGCCAAAAGAATAAGAGAAGCGATTAAGAAAGTCTTGGCTGAAGGGTACAGAACAAAAGATTTAGCAAATTTCGACGCTAAAGAAGTGGTAACAACTAGTGAAATGGGAACTTTAATAGCCGAACATGCCGCTAACTAAAACATACGCAAAAATTTTGGAATCTCAAGGGTTTAAAAGAGAAGCCCTTGAGATTTACAAAAAGCTTCTAAAAAAATATCCGGGGGATACTGAACTGAAAGAAGCGATAGAAAGATTAAAAAAAAGAAAAAAATTTAAAGGTGTAAATGTCTTGAGACTAAAAGAGTTTGAAAACATTAATCAAAAAAACAGATATGAATTTGAAAAATGGCTAAGTGAGTTTTAATGGATCTGAAAGAAACTATACTCGAAACAATCCAAGAGCTTGAAGAAAAAGAAATTTTTGAACATATACATGAAGAAAAAGAGTGCGACGATAAAGAATTTTTAAAACATATAAAAGAAAGACTTTTAGTTTTATTTGACGGACTTCAATCTCCAAATACCCAAAATCTGGACGTAAAACTTGACGTTACATTAAATTTTTTAGAATATTTACTGGCAAAAATTGATGAAAAACTCTCAAAATGATTTAGAATATCTGAAAAAATTTTTCGCTCCTCATACAAAAAGAGTATATTTAGTAGGAGGCTGTGTCAGAGATGAAATACTCGGTATCACACCTCATGAATATGATTTGGAAGTTTATGATATTGATCCGAATAAATTTGACATTCTTATGAAGAAACTCGGTGCTAAGGGAGTTGGAAAAAGTTTTTTTGTATATAAATGGAAAAATTTCGATATAGCATTACCCCGCATAGAGAGTAAAATAGCAAAAGGACACAGAGGGTTTGAGGTAAAACTCACTCAAGATGAAAAAACAGCCTCTCGCAGACGCGATTTTACAATGAATGCTTTAATGAAAAATCTCTTTACAGGAGAGATACTTGATTTTTGGGGCGGAATTGAGGATATAAAAAACAAAATAATCCGCCATATAGATGATAAAACTTTTGTTGAAGATTCGTTAAGGGTATTTAGGGCAATGCAGTTTGCAAGCAGACTTAAATTCAAAGTAGCCTGCGAAACAGTAAAACTTTGTCAAAACATAGATTTAAGCGATTTAAGCCGTGAGAGGATTTATATGGAATTTGAAAAAATGTTTAAATCAAAATATCTATATTATGGATTTTACTATTTTATAACCCTAAAAATTGCCAAAAAGCTTTTAAATTTAGAATTTAGTAAAAAAGAGTTTTTTCATTTAGCAAAACTTTATAAACACAACCCAATTGAAAGTTTTTTTCTATACCACCTAATCTACCATAAACACCTAAATCACGAAAAAGTCATCTCAGCCCTAAATCTGCCTAACAAACTTAAACGTGAAATAAAAATAAAAAAATGCCCTAAAATAGTAACAAACAGATTCCTCTTCGCCCTTGCGTTAAAATACCCCCTAAAAACTTTCTCTATTCTAAACCTCAACTGCTGTGAAAAGTGGATAAAAGAACACAATCTCTGGGATAAAAAATACCGTCCAAAAAAAATAGATCCTAAAAATCCAAGACAATCCATAATTGAAGAGATAAGAAGTTATGATAAAATTTTGCTTAAAAAGGCCTGAAAATGAAATATACCCTACTTATAGACTGCGATGACAAAAAAGGTCTTGTTTATAAAATCAGTAAAGTTTTATACGAAAACGACTTCAATATAGAAACGCAGCAGGAATTCGTCGATAAAGAAAATAATAAGTTTTTCTTTCGTGCCGTAATTGCCGGGGAGGTTGATAAAGAAAAACTAAAAGAGCAAATTTTAAAAGAAGTGCCTTGTGCAAATGTAAGAATTTTTAAAAAGCGCAAAAAAAGACTCTTTTTAATGGCTACAAAAGAAGCACACGCACTCGGAGATATTCTAATAAAACAATACAGCGGGGATTTGGATGTGGAGATTATCGGAGTTATTGCTAATAGAGAAAATTTAAGAGATTTGGTGGAGAAATTCGATATTCCGTTTTACTATATTCCGGCTGAAGGCAAAAGCCGCGTAGAGCATGAGAATGAAATGCTTGAAATAATACAACCCACAAATCCCGATTTTATAATCCTGGCTAAATTTATGAGAATATTAACACCTAATTTCGTGGAAAAATTCCCAAATAAAATAATAAACATCCATCATTCATTCCTTCCGGCATTTATAGGAGCTAATCCATATAAACAAGCATATGACAGGGGAGTTAAAATCATAGGAGCAACAGCGCATTTCGTAAACAACAATCTGGATGACGGACCTATAATCGAACAGGACGTAATAAGAGTAGACCATGAAATGAGTTGGGAGGAGATGAGGCTCCAGGGAAGGGATATTGAAAAAATAGTGCTTAGCCGCGCTATTAAACTTGCCATTGAAGACAGAATATTCGTATATGCCAATAAAACAATTATTTTATAAGGAAATAATAATTGAAAGCAAAAACAAAAGAAGAGATAAAACAACAGATTATCAAAGACAGATTAAAACATATTTTTCAGCAAAGGGCAAAATCGGTCGCAAAAATATTAACCCATATAATTAAAAGGCAAAAAAGTGTTTAATATAGTTTTATTCAATCCTCAGATACCCCCTAATACAGGGAATATCGGAAGACTTTGCGTAAATGCGGGAGCAACTCTTCATCTTGTAAAACCTTTAGGATTTGATATCAACGAAAAAGCCGTAAAACGCGCAGGACTTGATTATTGGGATAAACTTAATTTAAAAATATGGGAAAGTACTGATGAGTTTTTAAAAAATGTAAATACAAACAGGTGTTTTTTCGCCACTACAAAAACAAAAACTCCTTATTTTGAAAAAAAATATCTTCCCGGAGATTACCTAATTTTCGGAAGCGAAACGAAAGGTATTGATGAAAATATTTTGAATCAATATAAAGATAACTGTATAACCATTCCTATGACACGAAATGGAAGAAGTCTTAATTTAGCAGTAAGCACAGGTATTATTCTTTATGAAGCCATAAGACAAAATTATGATACTTTTCTTGATATAAATCAATGATAAACAATTGAAAAAAACTTATAATAAGTTATCTTCCTTTAATTCATAAAAGGCAAAAAATGACCATAGAAAAATTTGAAAGTGAAATTCAGACTCTTAATAAATTTTTTACTATTTACTGTCATGACAAACATTCCGATCAAATCACCAAACTTTATAAAATTCCTTATAAAGAAAAAACTTTTGAAATGGAAGCTACTTTATGTGAAGAGTGTCATGAACTTTTAAGATATGCCGTTTTAAAACTTCAAGAATGCCCTAACAATCCAAAACCCAGATGTAGAAACTGTCCGAATCCTTGCTATGAAAAAGACAGATATAAACAAATGGCTAAGATGATGAGATATTCGGGAATGAAACTCGGGCTTACAAAAGCAGCACAAAGAATAAAAAAAATTTTTAAAAAGAGTTAAATAATTTTAAAAAACTAATCGCTTCCCAAAAAAGAGCTTCTTTATTTTTATCACTGTTTCTCATTTTAAGTTCAAAATCAAGCAAACTTTTTAAAAGTTCGTAATAATCCTTTTCTTTAAATTTTATAGCAAGTTCAACTCTTTGTTTTTCTATATTAAAAGGAAGTTTATATCCTAAGAAACCTTCAAGAGAGTTAAGTCCTGTTTGTTTGATATAAAGATTATACGAATATAAATCCCTAACATATCTTATCATTGCAGGAATTATTCTTTTAAAATCTACAACTTCAAGCATTGAATTTAATTTGTTTAAAAAATCTTCTCCTTTTAAAATCGATACGAAAAGTTCTTCAAACGATTCTTCTTTATATATAAAAACCAGCTCTTTTACATCATTTAACGTTATTTCATCGGAATATAATGACAACTTTTCCATCTCTTTTCTAAAAAAAGAAGGCTCTAAAGATTTAGCAAGAAACATTTTTGCTTCTTTTGTAATAGTAAGGTTAAATTCTTTACTTAACTCATCTAAAAATTCTAATTTTTCTCTTAAATTCGGTTCGAAAAACCTTACAAAATTCTTACCGAAAATTTCAGGTTTTTTATTGCCGTAATAAAAGAAAAACAAATAGCTGTTTTTTGCATATTTTAATAATTTATCCAAATTAGGAGGAATTTTATTGTGTTTTATTATTAAAACGTTCGTATCTCCAAAAAGTGAATTTTCACTAAGATGAATTTTAGCCCTTTCAAAATCAAATTCATCATAATACATTTTGAGAATATTAGAGCCCTTAAATCTATCTAAAAGCTTTTTTTCGTATTCCTGTAAATAAAAACTGTTTCCATATAACAACAATGTATTAGGAATTTGTTTTAATTTATCAAAATCTTTTTTATACATGGCAAACTTTTTATAAAATTATACTATAAACAAAAAAGGAGGATTAATGAAAAAAACATTACTTTTATCAGTTTCGGCCGCTATACTTTTTGCCGGAGGATTTAAAATCCCGGAACAATCGTTAAGCGGAATGGCTCTTAGCGCGGCAAACGTAGCAAACGCTCATGGTGCGGACAGTGCTTATTACAACCCTGCGAATATGGCATTTAATAATGAAAAAAAAGATTTTTTCGAACTCACTTCTACTTTCATACATCTGAATAAGTTTAAATTTAAAAATGACAACGGAGAAGTGTATTACTCCAGAAAAGAAGATTTTGTAGTACCGCAATTTCATTTTGCTTCGCATGACATTAACGGATGGAGATTAGGGTTTTCTATCACATATCCGGGTGGTCTTTCTAAAAGATGGGATGATACAATTCCGGAAGCCGGTGCTAAAGAATTTACACTAAAAACTATTGAATTTAATCCCGTAATCGCCAAAAAAATTAATAATAATTTTTCTGTGGCATTCGGAATAAGATTTGTAAAATCAGAAGCGACAGCAAATATTTTAGGATTGAAAAATAACGGAGACGGAACATATACACCTCTATATTCCGAATACTTAAACGGAGACAGCATAGATAGAGGATGGAATGTGGCACTCTCTTATCAAAATGACGAAAGAGATTTGAAAATTGCCGCTACTTACCGTTCAAAAGTTAAATTAACACTATCAGGTGATGCCAGCGGATTTTACAATAAATATTTGATTACAAAAAATGTTTCTGACGGAGGAAAAGTAATAGCATTCAACACTCCAGGAAAAGTAAGCGTTCCGTTACCGGCTACACTAAATCTGGCAATCGCTAAAACATTTGGAAAAACGACTGTAGAGTTTGTTTTTGACAGAACTTACTGGTCAAAATATAAAAAACTTGATTTTGATTTTAAAGATGTTTACGTAAATGCCCTTTTTGGAAATCCTGTCCCTAAAAAATGGAAAGATGTAAATGCTTATAGAATAGGTGTAACACATGAATGTACTCAAAAACTTACCGCTATGGTTGCTTATGCCTATGATAAAACTCCAGTACCTGATTCTACAATCGATTTCAGTTTACCTGAAAACGACAAACATATTGTTTCCGGAGGAATAAAATATAAGTACGATGACAGATTGACTTTCGGATTATCGGCTTTATATACTAAACCTAAAAAAAGAAATGCTAAAATCTACGATAAAATATCAAAAAATTATATTTCAGGTGAGTTTAGCCAAGGCGGCGCTTATTTATTCTCATTTGGTATAAATTACGCATACTAAGAGGAAATTATTCCTCTATTTTATATGCTTTACCTTTAATTTTAGCTGTTGCTATATTAGCACTTACAATTTCCACGTCAACTTTTTCAAAAAGATTAAACTGCTCAGTATTTTTAAGAAATACCCTCGCTCCAAGAAGCTTATCTTCAAGAATTTTGGCGATAGGCGGAATTTCTTTATCCTCAATTACACCTTTATATTTATCACCGATATGAAGTGCCGCAAATCTTGCGTATTTTCTGTCATAGAAGTCCCATTCGACTTTCATCGCTTCTCTTTCAAGTTCGCTTAGTTTCACCACAAGAGCTTCAACGTTTCTTAAAATATAATCCACTATCTTTTTTTGTTCTTTTATAGTCGCTTTTAGAAGTCTATGAAGAGTAAGATCCGAATATCTTCTTATGGGTGAGGTAAAATGAGTATATCTATCAAACCCTAAAGCAAAATGAGGCGTACATGCCGCGTCGTATCTTGCTTGCTGTTGAGAGCGGATAATAAGTTTATCTACGAATTTTTTAATACCCATCTCTCTTGCCTGGGCTTGAATCTTTTCAACAACTTTTACAAAATCTTTCTCATCAACATCTACATCAATCCCAAGTGCCCCAAGCTCGGCATAAAGTTCATCAAGAGAATTTTCAGACGGTTTTTCGTGAACTCTAAAAATACCGAAATCTATCATTTTAGCAGCTGCCTTATTAGCCAAGAGCATACAGTCTTCTATAAGTTTATGAGACGGTGTCTCTTTTTCAATTCTTACTTCTTGTATCATTCCGTTTTCATCAAGACTCATTCTAATTTCATCACTCTCAAATTCAAGACCTTTTTTAAGTCTTTCGGTTCTTATATGCTGAATGTTTTCCCATAAAGGCATAAGCCATTCAAGTATCTCTTTATCAGTTTCATCAATATTTTCAAATTTACCTTCTAAAAATTCGTCAACCCTGTCATATGAATATTTTCTATGAGAATTTATAATACCTTCAAAAAGTTCTTCTTTAATTACTTCATTATTATTATCTAAAGTTATTTTAAAAATAAAAGCAAGCCTATCTTCATGCTCTTTCAAAGAACAAATATTTTCACTAAGTTCTCTTGGCAACATTGGAACCGATTTATGAGGGAAATAAATACTAAATCCTCTCTCTCTTGCTTCTTTGTCAATATTACCGTTTAAATAAACATATTCACTTACATCAGCAATAGCCACGTATATTTCGTTTTTTTCTTTATCATAATATATAGCATCATCGTGGTCTTTTGCCGTAGGCGGGTCAATAGTACAAAACGGAAGATGCGTTAAATCAACTCTGTCAGGATACATAGATTTATCTACATAATCACCAAAAGCTTTTGCTTCTTTTATTGCTTTTTTACTAAACTCTTCTTTTTTATTATATAAAGCCAATGAAATTTTTTCATCAACCCACGGATCTTGTAACACCCCGAGTACTTCTTCAATTTTAGCGGTATAGTTATTTACTTTAAATACCGCACCTTCAGGAAGCTTTTTAAGTGTTTTTTTCTTCTCATTCACAAATACCGGCTGATCTGTTTTTACATTTTTAAGAACCGGTACTTTTTTACCCTTTTTAAATTCATATGTCAAATATACGACACTATACGCAAACGCTTTTTCTAAAATATAGACAACTTTCGCTTTTGGTCTGCCTTTTTTATTTCCAAGTTTTTTAGCAATAACCAAATCACCTTTGCTGGCACCGTTTAAGTGATGCGCCTCTATTAAATAGTCTTTTTCTTTTACTCCGATTGGTATTAAAAAACCAAACCCTTTTTTTGTAACGTCAATTTTACCTACTCTATAATCAGGCTTTAGTTTAATAATTTTTCCATCGGTTACAATTCCCAGAGCTATTAAGTCGTTTATTACGTCTCTTTTATCTCTTGGAATGTCTTTTCTGTTTATTCCTTTTGCTAATTGAAAAGCAAATTCTTTCATATTTATCCTTGATTTAATTTTTCTAATGCTTTATTTAATTCTTCAGTATCCAAGCCGTATTTTTCAGCTTTTTCAAAACCTTTTTTTATATCTTCTTCTTCGAATTTTAATAAATCGTATATAGTTTTGATTACGTCCAACGCCGCCGCTTCTTCTTTATATGTAGGTGCTTCATGAGGAGAGTTTATAAATTTTATAGGTTCGATCAATTCTTCTCCAAAATGCCAGTGTTTAAATAATTCCGCAGTAATTTCAGTAGTAGTAGCCCCTACAAATTCTTTTTCTAAATTTTCTCTGTTTTCTTTGGTAAGTCTTTTTCTAAACTCTTCAGCTACACCTTCCGAATTTAATACAAGGGATATGATCACCGCCCCTAAATCAATTAAAAAAGCATCGGTTGTAATTATATCAAGTTTTTCACCGCCTTTAGGTCTATACCAGTTAAACGCAAGAGCATTTCTTTTAGTACTGACTTCATGAAAACGGTTTTCATCTATTCCGTATGCGCTTAAATCAAATTTCAGACTGTTTCTAACAGCAAAAGATATTACGAAACCTTTTATAGTCGTCATACCAAATTTACTAACGGCCATATTAACCGTTTTAATCTCTTTTGTAAATCCATAAAGAGGAGAATTTGCAGCTTTAAGTAAATTTGCCGTTAGCATCGGATCCGCTTCAATAATAGGAACCAAATCTTTAAGAGCCGAATTTGGATCATTTGTAATTCTTTGAACTTCCATAACTGTTTTTGGCAAAGGTGGAAGTGATTTTATTTTCTGTAAAATTTTTTCATTCATCAATACTCCTTATTTTAGCCTTGATATCAGGATTTTCACCATATTGATCCAAGTAAATACCCAATATCTCTTTGGCTTTTTGTTTTTTATTCTCTTTAAGGAGTATATCGGCAAAAAGCAACCAACTCTCCACTTTTTGAGGGGATAAATTATTAGCTTTTATCACCCATATTTGTGCTTGTTTATATTTTTTTTGATTATAATAAGTTCTTGCTATCATCATCGCAAGATCATATGAAGGTTTTTGAGAAAACTTTTGTTTAAGTTCTGTTAGAGACACAGGTTTTTCTTTGATGATTAATTGAGGATTCGGTTTAACCGGAGGCGGAGATTTCGGTTTATTTTTTATCTCTTTTTTTGTTTTTTTTATTTTTTTCTCTTCTTTTACTTCTTTTTTTTCAAATTTTTCCTCTTTTATTTCATTCTCATCTATATTAGGTATTACAAATATCAATCTGTCATTTTTTTGAGATTCTTTTTTAATTTTTTTTACTTCAGTTTTTTTAATTTTTTCCTTAGGTTTTGGCTTTTCTTTCGTTTCATTTTTTTCATAAGTTTTAATTTCTTTTTTATTTTTATTTACAAACGACGGTAATTTTTTAACGGATATTTTTTTATAAAAATAATATCCTCCGCTTATTAGCGCAACAATAATTATTAAACTAAAAAAAATTTTTAATTTTTGCTTTTTATAATATTCTTTTTCAAGCTCTTCGTATCTATGCACTATTTAGCCTTCAAATCCATAATTGCTATTTCGATATATTTATTGTCTATTTTATTATTAGCGAATCTTGAGGGATCTTTTTTATAAAAATAATCCATAACATCAAACAGTTTAAACATTAACTGATTGGTTGCCCTTAAGGAGCCTTTTGTAAATTTATATATTTTTTTAAAATTTTTTTTGGAAAACATATCTGCAATTTCATTCAAATTATTTTTAAGAAGTTTTGAATATATAAAATTTTCCATCTCAGGCAGAGTTACTTTTTTAACAGGTATAATATAGTTAATTCTAGTACTGAAATGTTTTTTTTCAAGTAGTTTTTTAATATCCGTATCATGGGTAGCAAAAACTATAGTAACATTCCCTCTGTCAGCATAAATTCTTAAATTTTCCCATATTTCACTTGTTAAAAGCTGTGCTTCATCCAAAAGAAGTATTTGATGGGTGTTAATATCAAGCGATTTTAAAAGCGAAAGTATGGAGTTTATTTCTAAATAAGGATTTGAAACAAAAAATACTTTTTTATTTGTTTTTAGTTCTTCATAAACATTTCTTAATAAAAGACTTTTACCGCTTCCCGCTTCTCCTGTTAGGAGTATCATTTTTTCTTTTTGATTAATAGCTAAAAGCAGATCGTTTTTTGTTTTTTCCGAAGTACTCAAAGGGATGTAGTGCTTTAAATCCACTACATCCCTAAAAAGTTCTCTTGCCTCAGCGAAGCTCACCAAACCCTAAATCCCTTAAAGTTTTTTTCTTTTTTAAATCAATTATATGAGGAGTAATCACAAACACAAGTTCTTTTTTCGTGGTAATTTTTTCTTTTGAAGAGAAAAGATATTTAATTAACGGAATTTCTTTTAAAATAGGAACACCGTTTACTTTTAAGCTTTTATCATCACTTATAAGACCACCTAAAACAATAGTGTCATTATCTTTTACCTTAACAACACTTAGCATAGTATTATCTCTTGTATCAGGCGGCATATCTCTTACGGTTTGAGTACTTAGCTGAGTCATATCTCTAAATGAACTTATTCTCGGAGCGATACTTAAAATAATCTCACCTCTTTCGCTAATCTGCGGAGTAATATCCAAAATAACACCTACAAATTTTGAATCTATGGTATATTCCGTATTTGGATTTCCGTTTTGATCCGTTACAACTTTTGATGCGTATTTATAATAAATAGTATCACCAACACTTATAATCGCTTTTTGATTGTTTAAAGTCATAATTTTAGGGTTTGAAATAGAATTAACATTTCCGTTTTGGGCTAAAAAGTTTAATAATGCGCCCACATTAAACTGAGATGCTTTAAATATTGAATTTGAACCGACGATGTTTTCAGCTCTTAACGGGACCGAACTATTTGGTAATGATAAAGAAAGTTGAGACCAATCGATTCCGGTTTTATGAGATTTTGACAATTCCACACTGTATATTTTTACATCTATTAACACTTCTTTAGTCAAAGAATCCATAAGGTTTTTCATAAAATCATCAACAGCTTTTAACTGTTTCATATTCCCTGTAACTACTATTACTCCAGTATCTTTATTTACGATAGGTTCAAGTGTGTCTTTTTGATCTTCGTCTTTATTGTTTTCAAGAAGTTTTTTTAATTGATCTTCAATTTTATCCCAAAAGGTAAAATCATAATTATTGGTAACTTTATTATCAGTAGCATCCAATACCGCTTCGCCTTTTCTACTGCTGGAAATAAAATCTAATTTATAACTTTTTGTTTTATAATAACTTATCTCAAGTTCACCGTTACGCAACGTATAAAAAAGACCTCTTTTTTTCAAAATCAAATCCAGAATTTGAGTAAATGTATAATCTTTAATTCTCACAAACGGCATTTTTTCTTCTAAAAGTTTTTTGGCTTTTTTATCTTTTATAATGACGTTGACATTACACTTTTGTGTTCCGAGTAAATATAAAAACTCTTTTATGCTCAAACGTTCATTTTTATTAAAGCTGTTGGCATAAGAAAAAAGTTTATTGCTACAATCCGCCCCGTAACTTACAATTAACAACATTAAAACGATTAACAATTTTTTCATTTTATTTCCTTGAACCCTGGTATTTTTTTATTAAGAGATTTTATCAGTGCTTTTTTACCGCATTTAAAAACCGCTTTGTCTATCGTAATTTTAGCTAATTTACAATTATAAATTTTATCACCGACCTTTATCCATTTTTTTTGTGTTTTTATAAGCTGATCACCTAAATATTCATCCACTTTTACATATGCCTGATTATTAAATATCGAAAGTAAATCAATTTTAACTTTTTTTACTAACAGTTTTTGAATATTTTGTCCTTTTGATTTATTTATAATTTTTATTTCAAAAGGTGCCGTTCTGTCTTCAACATTTCTTAATTCGAAATTATAATTAACCAGTTTATTTACAAATGTAAGATATTTATCGTCTTGAGCAAGTAAAAATAGAAAAAATCCCATAATTAATATTATTTTTTTCATCTGTCATATCCATATACGGAAAATTTAATGTAAAAAGTCGAAGGTGACGTAATTTTCATCTCTTTTACCCTTATTAATTCTTTTCTGTTTTCATAATTGTATAAATAATAAATAAAATTTTTATATTTACCCACCAATTCTATTCCGATATCCATTCTTTTTACAATTTCAGGCATTTTTGTTTTTTTTGTAGTATTAACGTCAAAAATTTCATTTTCTACTTTTTTTACTTCCATTCCTTTATTTTTAGCATCTCTTACAGTCTCTCTTACAAGATTCGCCCATTTATACTGATCAAATTCGGCAAAATCCAATAAATTTGCCAACTCGGTATAAAACATCTTCTGTTTTTTCAGAGTGGCAACTTTACTCTGTTTTTGCTTAATTTGTTTATTTAAAACCGAAATTCTTGTCTGTAATACTCTTATGGAAGTATTTAACATATGATATTGATTTGTAAGATTCGAATATCTTTTTTCTTCTTTCATTTTATATTCCACAACTACAGGGTATAAAAAATAATAAATAATAAATCCGATTAAAAATATGGTAAGAATAATTAAATATATAAAATCTTTTTTATTTTTTTCATAAAAATAACTATCTAATCTATCAAAACTTTTCATTCTTTTATCCTAATCTTAGAATTATATTTCCCTTCTTTATAAACAATTTCGTCAAAATCAACTGAAAAACCGTTATCCGCTAAATCTTTTATAAGATTCGGAATATCAGATTCATGATAAGAAAATAATTTAATAGTATATAAACCTTTTTTATATTCAATAATTTTGGCATAAACTTTATTTTTATTCATGAGATAAGTAATATCGACTATTTCTTGAGATTTAGGAAGATATGAAAATTTAAATTTATATACTTCTTCTATGAATTTTTGAATTCTTCTTACTTCTTTTTGATTTTCTTCTATCTCTTTAGTAAGTTGTTTATCTTTTGACTGTAACGCAAACATCTGTTTTTGTAATTGAATTTTTTTAGAATTTAATTTATCAATTTCTTTTGAAAGTTCTTTATTTTTCATTTCGAAATTTAATCCGATTAAATAAAGATATAAAGGATAAGCTCCCAAAATTAATACGGAAATAATCGCAGTTAAAATTAATATCCCGCTCGGTCTGTAAAAGAAAGTCGGTTTTCTTAAAAATTTAGAAAAATTATATCTTTGATCGTTATATTTATAGGCATAATGAGTTTCAAGCATAGCAAGAAATAAGAAAGGATCAACCGGAAGTCTGTCAAGATTATATTTTTCATAAAATTCAAAATTTTTTACTTCTAATCCCAATACGTTTTGAAGATATTCGTCAGCTTCTTCTATATCTCCGTATTCAGAAGTAACAAATATTCTATCTAAATCCTCTATATTGTATTTTTGTTTAAATTTATTTATTTCATCTATAATAATATTCGCAATATTCGAAAAATTTTTCTTTATTATTTCTAAAACCAACAATTCATTGGATGAATATTTTCCTATAGAAAGACCTTTTTTTAATAAAAGCTTTTTAAAGAGCTCGTAGTCGAAACCTTTAATTTTTAATTCCGAAAGTGACTGATAAATTTTATTTAATCCTTCAGCCAAAGTATTCATATATACAAGTTCACCTTCGGAATAAAAAGTTAAAAAGATTTTATCATATAAAAACACTACAAATAAATCGTTTCCTTTTTTTAAGATACCTTCTTCATACAAAGCTCTATAAGAAAAAGCCGGAAAACTAATATAATCGATATATCCCGCTTCTTTTAAAATATACTTGAATTCTTTCGTTAAATCCTCTACAGACACGATAACCGTTTCAACGACGGCATGCTTGTCATCTTTTAATTTTTCAACGACTTTATACTTAATTTCGTATTCCTGCGTCTCTTCAACACCTGCTTCTTCATAAACTTTAGTTTCGATATAACTTTTTAAATCAACCTTTTCTAAAACTGATTTTTCTATTTCGAAACTATAAAATATCGCTTTATCTATAGGAATATAAGAACATAAAAGAGGAGTTGATTTTAAAGACCCTCTGTAAATTCTAATAAGTTTTTTCTTTATATAAAGAATATATCTATCTTTACCTTTGACACCTACTACTTCGTCTAAATTATAATTATATTTTTTTATATATCTAAATTCAGATTTAATAGAATTTAAAAGTTCCTGGATTTTCTCTTTTTTTATTCCCTTTTTCATTAATCAACCTCATATCCTAATTCTTCGAGCATTTTTTTGTTTTTGCTCCAACCCGGAACAACTTTCACATAAAGCTCGAGATAAATCTTTTTCCCGCTGAATTGTTCTAAAAGCTTCCTGGCATACATGCCTATTTCTTTTATTTTGCGACCTTTTTTACCAATGATCATACCCTTTTGGCTCGGTCTCTCTACGATAATTGTAGCATAAATTTTATCAAGATTGTCAAACTCTTCAATTTTATCTATTAAAATATCCGTTTCATAAGGAAGTTCATCCCCAAGTTTTTCAAAAAGCGCTTCTCTTATAAGCTCTTTATAAATATCCCTGATATGCTCGGTCGAAATAATTTCCGGATCGTAATAATAAGGATGCTCCGGCAAATGTTTTACAATTTCATTTAACAATTCTTCTTTTCCTTTACCTTCAACGGCACTGATAGGTATAACGGCAAGAGCTTTTCCCAACAATTTATACTCTTCTATTTTCTTTTGAACTTCCTCATCACTCACAAGGTCAGTTTTTGTTAATACCACAATATGAGGTATATTTTTTTTATTTAATTCCAAAAACCACTTATAACCGTCCAAATCATCTCTTACATCCGCCAAAAAAAGAACTAAATCACTGTCTCCCAATGCTTTTAACGCTTCTTTTAACATAAATTTGTTTAACAGTTTTTCTTTTTCATGGAGTCCCGGAGTATCTAAAAGGATAATCTGATCATCACCATGCATCACTATCGCATTTACTCTTTTTCTGCTTGCGTTGGCTTTTGGAGAAACAAGAGCGATTTTTTCTCCCAAAAGCCAATTAAGAAGAGTGGATTTCCCGGCATTCGGTTTTCCTAAAATTCCTACAAATCCGCTTTTTGGCATTTTTTTCCTTATAAAATGTATTTAGCTATTTCTTCATTATCAACAATATCTTCGAGTCTGTCTTTTACATATTCTTTCGTAACTATAAATTCCTGTCCTTTATACTCATCGGCATTGAAATTGATATCCTCAAGAACCTTTTCCACTACGGTATGAAGACGTCTTGCGCCTATATCCTCTGTTTTTTCATTTGCTAAATAAGCATATCTTGCTATTTCTCTTAAAGCCTCTTCATCAAATTTCAGATCAACTCCCTCAACCTCAAGAAGCTTTTGATATTGCTTAATTAAAGAATGTTTAGGTCTGGTTAAAATTTGATACAACGCTTCTTCATCAAGACTTTGAAGCTCAACTCTTAAAGGAAACCTACCTTGAAGTTCAGGGATTAAATCACTCGGCTTACTTACATGAAAAGCACCCGCGGCGATAAACAAAATATGATCAGTATTTACGTAGCCGTATTTTGTATTTACGGTAGAACCTTCTACAATAGGTAACAAGTCCCGTTGAACTCCCTCTTTACTAGGGTCCTGACGGGTATTGCCGGTTGCTGCGATTTTATCGATTTCATCTATAAAAATAATACCGTTTTCAGCTCTTTTTATCGCCTCTTTTTTCAGTTCTTCTTTATTAATAAACTTCTCAGCCGCCTGTCTTCTTAAAAGTTCTTTTGCTTCTTTAACGGTTACTTCTTTTTTTTCTTTATTTTTATTGAAAATCCCTATGATTTTTACAATACTTTCCTGAGCTTTCACCATTTCAGGAGGTAAGTTATCATCCATTCCCATATCTTCATCAACTTCCACGGTTATTTTAAGATGATCTACCTCACCTTTTTTTACTTTTTCTTTCATTTTATTGAAAGTATGCTCATATTCTTTTTGTTTTTCTTCAGGAGCATTTTTCGGAAGAGGAGGAATGAGTTTTTTAGTGATTTCATTAATTATATCTTCTTCTATCTGCTCTTTTGACTTTTCTTCCATTTCGGCTCTGACTAAATTCATAGAATTATTTACCAAATCCCTAATCATACTCTCTACATCACGTCCGACAAAACCTACTTCGGTATATTTACTAGCTTCTACTTTTACAAATGGCACTTTCATCATTTTTGCCATTCTTCTGGCAATCTCGGTTTTTCCAACACCCGTAGGACCTATCATCATAATATTTTTAGGCAGAATATCATCTTGCCATTCTTTTGGAAGTTTCATTCTTCTATATCTGTTTCTAAGAGCTATAGCGATTGTTTTTTTAGCATCTTTTTGTCCTACGACATATTCGTCAAGATATTTTACAATTTCTTTTGGAGTCATTTCCGCCATATTATTTATCCTCCTCTAATTTTAAAATAGTAATATTAGTATTCGTATAAATACAAAGTTCCCCTGCGATTTGTAAAGACTCTCTAACAAGCTTTTCAGGATCAAGATCGGCATGTCTGTCAAGTGCTCTCGCAGCAGAAATAGCAAAATTTCCACCGCTTCCAATTGCCGCGAGTTTCCCATCTTCAGGTTCCACTACGTCTCCGTTACCGGATAGAATAAAAATATGCTTAGTATTAAGTACAATCATCATCGCTTCAAGACGTCTAAGATATTTATCTTTCCTCCATTCTTTGGCAAAATCAATTACAGCTTTTAGCAAGTCGCCTTTTCTGTTTTGTAAATGATTTTCAAACATATCGAACAAAATAAACGCATCAGCGGTACTTCCCGCAAATCCTGCCAAAACTTTTCCGTTATAAAGTGTTCTGACTTTTTTGGCATTACCTTTCAAAACGGCATGTCCGAAAGTAACCTGACCGTCTCCTCCGATAACCGCCACTCCGTCTTTTTTATATCCTAATATTGTAGTGGCTTCCAAATGAATTTTACCCATTATTCACCTTCTACTACCAGATTAATCGTTGCGTGAATTCCATGTCCCAATTTTACGTCCACGCTATATTCGCCCGGTGCTTTTATAGTAGTGTGTTCTATCTGTTTTTTTTCAATATTAAACCCTAATTCTTTTAATTTTTCGGCAATTTCTTTATTTGTAACCGAGCCTATAAGCTGACCGTTAGCACCTAGTTTATGTTTTATTACTATTTTTGTATTTTCAAGTTTTTCTTTAATTTCGTTTATTTCTTTTAATTCCGCTTCAAGCTGAGCTTTTTTCTGGGCTTGTTCTTTTTCCCATTCTTTTATAACTTCTGGAGTGGCAAGTTTGGCAAAACCTCTTGGAATTAAAAAGTTTCTGGCATATCCGTCTTTTGCCTCTTTTATTTCTCCGGCTTTTCCCAAACCTTTAACATCTTTTATCAATAATACTTTCATAAGTAATCCTTTATATATTAAATTTTTATTAAATTTTATTTAAAATAATATTGTATTTTACTCAAATTTAGTTAAAATTGCAAAAAGGGCTTTAAGGACCGAAATGAAAGAAATCAAAAACGAAGAAGTTACATTTGAAGAAGTAGGAGTTGAAAACAGACCAATAATCAGCAAAACTGATTTGAAAGGTATAATCACTTACGTAAATAAAGCTTTTTGTAAATTATCCGGATATGAAAAAGATGAGCTTATCGGAAAACCTCACAATATTGTAAGACATCCCGATATGCCGAAATCCGTCTTCAAAAGCCTGTGGGAAAATCTTGAAAAAAACCAAAGCTGGAGAGGTATTATAAAAAATCTCAGAAAAGACGGTAAATATTATTGGGTAGAAGCTTTTATCGAACCTATCTTTGATGAAAACGGGAAAAAAATCGGCTACATCTCCGCCAGAAAACCGGTATCCGATCACGACAAAGAGAAATATACGAAAATATATAAAGAGATGAAAGAGAGGGAAGAATAATGACGATTATTACGAAAAACGGCAAAATAATAGCAGTGGATAAAAAACTCATACAAAGTTTAAATACAGATTTATCCTTACTTTCGTCAATTATCAATCAACTTGAATTACAACTCTCAGCCATTACTCACAAACCTTTGATTTTAAACGACCAAACATTCACAGTCTCAAAAAAAGAACTTTTGACAACCGAAAATATAGAAATTTTCGAACTGATTCCGAGTGAAGTAGAAAAAAAAGTAGAACTAAGTGAAATTCTACCAAAAACGGTTGAGCCTAAAATTGAGCCTTTACAAAATGAAGAGCCATTAGAAATAAAACTGGGCAGCGGTTTTGAAGAAAATTTTGAGACACCTCTTAATGAACCTAAATTAGATACGTTACATGATTATAAAGTGGAAAATATCGAATTATCTAAAAATTTTTCAATAGAAGAACCTGTAGAAGTGTCTCCTCTTCAAGAAAACAAACAAGAACCTGCCATTCTTCCAAAAGAACCCGAAAAGATGGAAATTTCAATCAGTTTTGAAGACGAGTTCGCAGAAATAGAAAAAATGCTTAATTTAACCCCCGAAGAAGCTCAAAAACAATTACAATCGGAATTAGAAACGGCGGCAAAAGAACTTGATATAGATTATGATACTCTTTATGATTTCAAAGAAGAGCTTTTTGATATGTTAAATAATGAAAAACAAAATCTCTTTAAAGCCATTGAAAATAAAAATTATGATGAAATTCATAAAATAGCTCACAAATTAAAAGGAGCAGCTTTAAATCTAAGACTAAGCAATTTGGCTTTAATTCTTAAAAAAATAGATGAATTGTCAAAAAATAAAAGAGATTTACACAAAATCGAATATTTATCTAAAAAATTTTACAACTTTTTGGAAAAAATAGAAAATGTAGAAAAACCAAAACCGAAAATCCCAAAAGAAATTAAACAACTTATCTTAAAAACAATAGACGAATATTTATCAACTCAAAACGAAAAAAAATTTAAAAAAGATTTACAATATATTCAAAAGCTTTTAAACGTAAAAGTAGAAACAATTGAAGATTTACAAGAAATTATAAAAGGTTGAAAATGAAAAAAGTAATATTTATTTTTATAAGTTTCGCATTTGTTTTTGCTTTAGATCTTACTTTTACCAAAGCTTACAGAGCTTTTAACAAGGGAGTAAAACTTCACAAGACTAACCCTCAAAAAGCTCAACAATACTTCCAAAAAGCATATATTTTACTGACTGAGTTACATGAAAAACCTTCTTCTCAGGTTTATTTTATGCTTGGAAGAATGTACAGCAACGGATGGGGAGTGGAGAGAAATTATAAAAAAGCGGAAGAATACTTAAAAAAGGCGATCAAACTCGGTAATGAAAGGGCTTACTGCTCTTTGGCAAAAGTTTATATAAAAACCGGAAAATACGCAAAAGCAAAAAAATATTTAGATTACGCACTTTCACATGAAAATTTGTCAAATTATTGCAAAGATATTAACCCGAATACACTTAAGGAGATAAAATGAGAGGTTCATTAATTAGATTGATTACCATAGCTGTGTTTTTACCGACACTTATTTTGATGGGAATAAGCGGGTATTTTTTATACCAAAACTTTCAAAAATATCAAAATGTTCAAAAAAGTACTCAATATCTTGAGTTAACAAAAAGACTTGAAAATATGCTTGTTTATTTAGGACAGGAAAGGGGAACTACTTCTATTTATTCGGTTTCAAAAGGAAGTTATCCGAATTCTAAAAAAATATTGCATACTAAAAGAATTCTTTTTAGTAAAGCTATAGAAGATTTAAGAGATTTTGTTAATAAACATCCCGAATATTATAATGATGTAAAAAACGTTATAAGTTTAGCGAATAAACTTCCTGTTTTCAGAAAAAAAATCGACTCGTTCAAAGAAAATTACATCAAAAGTTATTTTTTCAACTACTACACAAAATTGGAAACCGAAATTATTAAATCTATCGCCAAAATTCAAAAAAAATTTCCCGATACTATCAAAAAGACATATGAATTAAAATTCCCGTTTGAAAGAATTATTTCATTTACCGGTATTATCAGAGGTTTTGGTTCATATTATATTACTGCCGATACTCCTATGAGTGAAGAAGAATATAAAAACGTTTTATTAAAATATTATCATGATAGCAATATTTTACCTATATATTTTCTTGAACCTAAAACAAGAGCGGTTTTTAACTCTCAAGAATTCAAAAAAATAGAACAAGATATAAAAACAATTATGTTTTACGTCCAACAGGCAAATATGGAATATTACGTAAACGGAGAATTTAACGGATACCCTATCGACGCACTTGATTATTTCCACCTGTTTACAAAAAGAATCGATTATTTTAAAAAAGCGGTTGAAAATTTAAATAAAATAGTTGATAAAGAGCTACAGAGTATAATTCAAAAAGCAACACAAAACCTTATTATAAACGCAGTTATTTTTGGTATCGCCCTAATAGTATTTTTCATAGGTATTTATATTGTAAGACTTATAAAAGCGCATATTAAAGAACTATCAGACTTATTGACTTCCTTAACACCTATTTTAGGAAAAGAAGTTAAAATCGATATCGGTTCCGCAAAAGGAATTAACGAAGCTATTAAAGTAGTGGACGAAGCTATTAAGGTAATTCAAGAATCCGTTAAAAAAGCCGAAGAAGCCACAAAAGCAAAATCTCTATTCCTTGCCAACATGTCACACGAAATCAGAACTCCTCTTAACGGTATTTTAGGTTTCTTGGAATTACTAAAAACAACCGAATTGACAAAAGAACAGCAAGATTATGTAAATACTATTTCTCAAAGTGCTAAAAACCTTTTACAGTTGGTAAACAATATTCTTGACGTATCTAAAATCGAAAGTAATAAAGTTTCGCTTGAAATTATTGATTTTAAAGCCATCGACGAATTTGAAAACACACTGGAACTATTTTCAACTCCTGCGGCACAGAAAAAAATCCAATATGTTGCGGAAATTTCTCCTAATATCCCGACTTTATTAAAAGGAGACATCCTAAAAATTAAAGAAATTCTTCAAAATTTAATTAATAACGCTATTAAATTCACACACGAAAAAGGTTTAATCAGTGTAAAAATTTTATTGGAAGAAATTAAAGACGATAAAGCAAAAATCTATTTTGAAGTTAAAGACACCGGTATAGGAATGAGTGAAGAACAAAAAGAGAAAATCTTTGAAGCTTTCTCCCAAGCTGATGAATCTGTTACAAGAAAATACGGAGGTACCGGACTTGGTCTGACTATCGTAAAAAATTATCTTGAAATGATGGGAAGTCACATTAACGTAGAAAGTGAAATAAACAAAGGTAGTAAATTTTATTTTACTATTGAATTCGATGTAGCCGATCCAACACCAAGATATAAACAAAACATGTTCTCTAATACAACAGTTGCCGTATTGAATACTTTTAGAGATTCTTTAAGAAAAGAATATTCTATTGAATATTTAAATTACTTCGGTATCGCAAGAATAGGATTTAATGACATAGAAGAACTGAAAAAAATATTAACATCTGAAAAAATAAATGCTGTTACGGTATTTTATGAAGAAAGCGACAAAGAAGAAATTTCAAAATTACAATCATTAAATCTTCCTATCATTTTTATAGCTTCTTATACTTATAAAGAAGAAATAAATAAATTAAATCCTGATTTTACAATTTACGATCCTAATTTACCTACAAAAACATACAACGCAATAACTACTACAAAAGAGAAAAAAGTCGTAAAAACCACTAAAAAAGAAATAAAAACAAAACCTCTTTATCAATTAAAAGCATTGATAGCAGAAGATAATCCTATCAATAAAAAACTGTTACAAACTAAATTAAAAGCAATGGGTATAGAATCAGATACTGCAAATAACGGACTTGAAGCATTTAATAAATATTCCATGAATCCTGACAAATACGATATTATTTTCATGGACGTTCAAATGCCTATAATGGACGGAGTTGAAGCTACACAGGAAATTATCGAGTTTGAAAAAGAAGAAGGACTTCCTCATACTCCTATTGTAGCGGTAACGGCAAATGTTTTAAAAGGCGATAGGGAGAAATTCATAGGAGCGGGAATGGACGATTACATTTCCAAACCTATTGAAACTAATGAACTTGAAAGAGTTTTGGAAAATGTCGCAAAAAATAAATACCGCAGCTATGAAGAATATGAAAAAGAAGAAAATACACAAACTCAAACAGAAGAATCTTCAGTTCCGACAATAGAACCGGTAGAAATTCCAAAAACGGAAGAAAAAGAAAAAATAATAATAGCCAGTGAAAGTTCGTTTTTATTAAATTATCTCAAAAGCGTCTTAGATGTCGAATTTGATACAGCTTCGCAAATAACCGAATTACACAAAAAATTAAATAAAAATGGACCGAATATTCTTATAATTGAAGACGATTTTAACGGTGCCGATATGAACGTATTAATTAAATCTATAAAAGAAGAAAATCCTAATACGAAAATAATCATTATAGGTGAGAAAAATTATGAGCAAGCAGATGGTATAATTTCAGATCTAAATCCGGAAACAATAAATAACACAATAAAATCCGTAAAAGGTAAAGAATGAAAAAGAAAAAAATTCTCATAGTAGATGACGACACGACAAACAGAAAATTATTACAGACCATCCTATCTGTAAAAGGAGGATATGAAGTAATAGAAGCCGAAAACGGAGTAGAAGCACTTGAAAAATTGTCTCCCGATATTTCAATTGTGCTTCTTGATTTAATTATGCCCGTAATGGACGGCATAAGTTTTTTACAAAGATTTAAAATTGATAAACCTGAATGCGCGAATATTCCGGTTTTAGTTTTAACAACCGACGACACTAAAAAAAACGAAGCCTTAAACGCCGGAGCTAAAGAAGTAATAGTAAAACCTATCAATCCCATCGAGATTTTAGAAAAAATAAGTAATTACGTATAAATTTTCAACTCATTATACAAACTATCCCTTTCTACTGGGATAAACCCGGCATCTTTTATCTGATAGATAAGTTCTTCCATATCCAGCCCGTTTTTTGAAGCGGCACCTGCTGAAGATTGAATAGACTCTCTTTGAATGGTACCGTCTATATCATCGGCACCGTATTCCTGAGCCACAAGAGCCAGATTCAATGTAAAAGTCGGCCAATAAGCTTTTATGTGAGGAATATTGTTTAATAATATTCTCGCAATTGCCACGGTTTTTAAAATTTCAACTCCTGTTAAAAATTTATCAACTTTTAAATAATTATTTTTTGTTTGATACACAAGAGGTATAAAAGCGTTAAATCCTCCAGTAATTTCCTGTAACTCTCTGAGTCTTATCATATGGTCGATTCTATGTGCTCTATTTTCTATATGACCAAAAAGCATTGTGGCATTACTTTTTCTGCCAAATTTATGCCAAAGCTCATGGATTTTAAGCCAGTTTTTACTGCTCACTTTTCCTTTACAAATTTTATTTCTAATTTCTTCATCAAAAATTTCAGCCCCGCCTCCCGGCATTGAATCAACTCCGGATTCTATCATATCTTGTAAAACTGCCTCATATGATTTTCCGCTAAGCTCACTGAAAAAATTAATTTCCGCCGCCGTAAAAGCTTTTATATGAATATCAGGTAATTCGTTTTTTATCTCTTTTACAATATTCATATAATAATCATACCCTACTTCCGGATTATGTGCTGAAACTACGTGAACTTCTTTTGCTCCCTTTTTGTAAGCTTCCTTTGCCATTTCCACACATTCATCTATACTTAAGGTATAAGGATTTGGATTTTTTCTATGAGCTGAAAAAGCACAAAATTTACACACATCTTTACAGATATTGCTAGGATTTATATGCCTGTTGATATTAAAATATACTTTTCTTCCAAATTTTTCTTCTCTTATTTTATTTGCTAATTTACCTAAAGTAAAAAGGTCCAAATCATATAATTTTACAGCTTCGTCAAAAGAAAGTTTTTCATTGTTTTCAATTTTTTTTATAATATGATTCATCAAATACCTTTTGGATTTTTTTGATAAAATACCACAAAAAGAGCAAAAATGCAACTTCAGGAGCTTATTTATAATTGTAAAAACGACTTAATAATATCGCAGGAAATAAAAAAAGAAATTAAAAAATACTTATCTCAAATACAAATACAAGGCGGTAAAGATTTCTTCGTAAAACATACGAAAAAAATGGATTATTTCATAACTCTGATTTACAAATATATCTTAAAAAAAACTTTTGAGGAATTCAAGCCTTCCATGAATAATGTTCCTGTTTCGATAATAGCACTCGGCAGTTACGGAAGAGAACAGTTATCCGTTTATTCAGATATCGATATTATGATTGTTTATAAAGATCTTCCGGGATATAACATAAAACAAATTATAGAAAATTTTATAACAATGCTTTGGGATTTGGGTCTTAAAATCGGTCACAGAGTTCATGAGTTAAAAGATCTGTTTCCTGCGAGTAATAAAGACATAACAATAAAAACGGCAATGCTTGAAAGCAGATTTATAACAGGCAGTAAATTTTTATGGTTCCAAACACAAAATGAACTTAATAAAATAAGAAATTATAATAAACAGGAATATATTTTAGCCAAATATAATGAAATGAAACAAAGACACAAAAAATTTCCTATTTCAATGGAACCGAATATAAAAGAAGGTTTCGGAGGTATCAGAGATTCAAATACGCTTTTATGGATGACAAAAGTTATATTCAACTATCCAAATAATTCATATCTAATACCAAAATATATTTCTGAAGAAGAATTTAAAGAATACAGAAGTTCTCTTGAATTTTTATTCAAGACCAGAGTTTATTTACATTTAATAGCAAAGAAAAAAACCGATACAGTTTATTTACAATATCAACGTGATATTGCGTTAAAAATGGGTTATGAAGATTCTTCAAGATTAAGAGCCGAAAGAAAATTTATAAAAGATTTACTAAAATCTTTATGGACGGTGAATACGTTTTGTGAAATTACCATTAAAAAAATAATAAAACCGTATTTTTATTCGATGAATATAAAAGAAACTAAAGAAAAAAGAATAACCCAAAATTTTTATTACTGCGATAGTATTTTATATTCGAACTTAAATACTACATATTCGTTTAAAGATTTCATTCAAAAAATCATTCAAATTGATAAAAATTACTCAAAATGTGATATTTCCATAGTAAAAAATTTAAAATCAAAAAAATACTCTTTACCCAAAAACATCATAAAAAAACTTTTCTTTTATAAAAACCTATACCCTCTTTTCTTTTCCTTATATAGAGCAAATAAACTGGAAAAAATAATTCCTGCGTTTGAAAAAATAAAACATTTAGCTCAATTTGACGGATATCATCAATATCCGGTAGATATACATTCGCTTTATACGATTAAAGAACTTGATAGCATTGAAGAATTTACAAAACTGAACGAAAAAGAAAAAGCCCTTTTAAGATTTACGGCTTTTTTTCATGATTTAGGAAAAGGACGTGCGGAAGAACATTCGATCGTAGGAGCAAAGATAGCTAAAGAATTTGCCAACGAAATCAAATTTCATAATCCTGAAATAATAGAAAAACTCATTAAATACCACACCATTATGTCAAACATTGCACAACGCGAAGATATCTTTAATGATAAAGTTATTTTATCTTTTGCCGAAATAGTTCAAAATAAGAAATTTTTAAATTATTTATATATTTTAACTATTGCCGATATTAAAGCAGTAGGGGAAAGAGTATTTAGTTCATATAAAGAACAACTTTTAAAAACCCTTTACAAAAACACCCTTAACGCTTTACACAATAAAGAACTTTTAAACGAAATGGCTATCCGAAAAAGAAAAGAAAAAAAACTTCTTTATAAAAAAGATTTTAAAAGACTTCCTTTAAAGCTTCAAAAAGAACTATTAAAATCGCCTTCAAACCAACTCTTTTTACAAAACTCTATCACTGAAATCATAAATCTTCTAAACTGGATACAAAACACGGAAGATTTTAAAATAAAATTCGAAAATGAAAAACATCTTATTATTCATCTAGCAAAAAAAGAGCCTCTTAATTTTTCTATAGGCTGGTTTTTGGAAAAACTCCACACCCTAAACCTAAACCATCTTTCAATTTATAAAATAGGAGATATAAAATATTTTAAAATAGAGTTTAATAAAAAAGTTGAAGCATATGATTTTCCTTTAATAGAGGAAAGAATAAAACAAGCGTTTGAAAAAAAAGAGATAAAAACAAAGCTTAGCTTTAAAAAAGAGGAATTTGAAACGGATTGTAACCATTCTCAAAATTATGCCAGTTTAAAATTGAAAACCAAAGATAAAAAAGGTATCATTTCCACCATTATGGATATTTTTGACAGGTTTGACATAAGCATAGAAGATGTTAAAATATTATCACAAAAAAATACTGCAAGGGATTTATTCATAATTCCAAAAGAAAGCGGATTTTGTCAAAAAAAAGACAAAATCATTAAAAGGCTCTGCGAATGAAAAAAAAGATTTTGATTATAATAGCTCTTATTATGATTATTTCCACCATAATAAGAACAGCGATAGTAAGTTTTTCATTTTTAAATTTCTCAAATCAGCTTATAGAAAACCAAACTCTTCTTATTAAAGAAATTTTAGAAGAAACAAACGATAAAGAAAAATTTTTACAAATTATTAAAAATTCCCACCATATAAACGATATAAAATTTATACCAGACCAAAAAACAGAAAACATTAAAATAGAATATAATTTCAAAACTCAAACTATCATTTCAGTAGCTCCATTTGACGATAACGGGGTTTTACAAATAACTTTTTCCGGAGTAGATTATTTTTCAAAACTTCAAAGTGCTATTTTACAGCTTATAGCAATTGCAATTACCTCTTTAATTATTATCATATTAATCGTAAATTATTATTTAACTCCTTATCTTGAAATACTTGAAAAAATAAAACAATCCACCGAAGAGATATTAAAAGGGAACTTTAATCAAAAAATAGAAACTAAACTTAAAGGAGAAGCAAAAGAATTTGTAGATTCTTATAATAATTTTCTTACCAAAATGAAGAATTCTTTTGGCGTAATAGAAGAAAAATACACCGCTTTAATAGAAAAAGAAAAATCAAAAGACCCTTTAAACGACGCAAAAGAAACAATCGAACAACTCGCAAATATCTTTCAGTTTAAAAGATTAATTGAAGACGATGCCACTTCCAACAGCATATTAAACAGACTTATAGACATAATAAAAGGTTTTAATATAAACCATTTTGCTTTAGTGGGAATTGACAACAGCGAAAGAAACGCCCTTTTAATATATTCCCAGGGGGATATATGCTGTAATCTTTTGGAAAATTTTGAAAGCTGCAGGGCTTACAGGCTCAATAAGGAAATCAACTCTTTAAAATTTAAAAAAATATGCGAATTCCATACATGCAAAAACGAATATATATGCCTCCCTTTTAGCAGTGGAGGAAATTTTACGGGAATTTTAAAAATTATGACGGATAAAGAAAAAGACCAGGAACTTTTACAGCAAAACCTGCCTTACATAAAAGCTTATCTAAATGAAGTTTCAGCCGTTATAGAAGCTAAATATACCCTGGAAATACTTCATAACCAGACCATAAAAGACCCTCTAACAGGTCTTTTTAACAGAAGATACCTTGAAAACATCCTCCCTACCCTTATAGCCGCCGCTCAAAGAAGGGGAGAAAAAATGGCGTTTTTAATGATAGATATGGATTATTTTAAAAAAGTAAACGATTCGTACGGCCATGAAGCCGGAGACATCGTTTTAAAAACGCTTTCAAATATTTTAAAATATTCAATAAGAAAAAGCGATATAGCCATCAGATACGGAGGTGAGGAGTTTTTAATTATCCTTCAAAATATAAAATCAATCGATGATGCCGTAAAAGTAGCTGAAAAAATAAGGGAAAATGTTCAAAACAGTATAATAGACATAGGGGAAAACAGTATTAAAAAAACCGTAAGTATCGGAATAAGTATTTTCCCTGACCATTGCATGAAAGGATGGGAGTGCATTAAATATGCGGACATAGCACTGTATGAAGCAAAAAGAACAGGAAGAAACAAAGTAATATTATTTAACAAACAATTAAAAAAAGAAACAAATTATAATGCCTAACATTTGTTTTTATTAGGTTTTGCAAACTCAATTAAATCTTCCGCCGAAATTATATTTTCGGGAAGATTCTCAAGAGCCTTTAAAAAAACTCTTGAAGTAGTTCTGGCATCACCCAATGCTCTGTGATCAACCTCTTCTGGTAATTTTAAACCTTCTTTTAAGTATTTCAGTCCGTACCTCTCAGCAGGTATCGTTTTTCTTGCTAAACTTATCGTACACAAATGACGGTTTAAAAGCTCTCCGAGATTTTCCTTTTTAAACTGACTTGCCAGAAAATTAAAATCAAAATCCGCGGCATGTGCCACGATTATGCTATCCCCCAAAAATAACCTGAATTTTTCTAAGATCTCTTTTTGAGATTTTTCATTTTTAAGCATTTTGTCATCTATTCCGGTTACTTTCGTTACGTATTTGGGAATATCTTTGGCATGTATTAAAAACGAAAACTCATCGACCGGTATAAGATTTTTAAGTTTTACCGCTCCTATTTCTATAATCTGGCCTTCCTTGGGTTTGGAATTATTAACTTCTAAATCAAGAATAGTATATTCGGCCTCGTCGTATGGAATCAGAGCGGTTTTTAAATATACTTTATCTTTTTTCATTGTAAGCGGTAAGCCTTGAAATTTAAGAATATCGTATATGGCATCGAAGTTAAATCCAGGATAAAATTTTTTAGTAAGATTCACGAATTCTTTTTTACT